>Ga0187893_10000634_pt1 | contig 89507 bp, 83 predicted proteins | sample MA1701074metaG_FD_139574 | JGI IMG/M metagenome (GOLD analysis project Ga0187893, IMG submission 139574) | White microbial mat communities from a basaltic lava cave in the Kipuka Kanohina Cave System on the Island of Hawaii, USA - MA170107-4 metaG ... | reverse complement strand
TCAACAGCCTGTGATTTGAACGCCTTGTCGTACTTTCGGTGTATCCTTCCCTGAGCCACTCGAACACCTCCTGCGAAACCCATTGTCTCGCTTCTGGGTGTCCACTTCTACTGGGGAAGTCCAATCACCGCGGGCGGGACGCCCGCACTCCCCGATTGATTCGTCACCGACGCGACCAAGTCGCGGTGGTTTTCATAGGCCTTCATCGCCGAGGCCAGGAACTCCTCACACGGCGGGCCGATGGATCGAATCCTCACGTCGTCTGATGGGATCGAAGTCATTGAGCTCCTGAAAGGTGTGCTGACGAGGCTTTACAGGCCGGCCGGGAGATCGGCCTCCACGAGCCCCGGAGCGTCGGCGGTACGGTCGGCGGGTTCATAGCGGCATCCAACGGGCTTCAAAAGCCCTTCGATGACGCTTTGACGGGGGAATATTCGAGGTATAAATCCGAACCTCAGCGGGGGTTGTGCGCTCGCGTGGTTTCGCCGTTTTTGGTTGCCGCTAACGGCCGCTCCACTTCGCCGAAATGCTCACCGGGGTTGAACAGGCGAAGAATCCCCGCATGCCGGTGGGCACATACACCCAAGGTCCGCTCGCGCCGCGCCAAGATTCAATTCTCTGCTGCGCTGTAACACGCTGACAGGCAGGCAGTTGTTCGCCAACGACAGCCCGCGACGGCGATCCGCAGATGGCCTTGGCACGCAAACTGCCCCTACTCGTTCTTTCGTCCGATGCGTTCCCGCCTCGCGCAGTTTGCCCCACCCGCACACCCGCCGCATCGCACCAAGAACGCGAGACCGGAGCATGCAGCCAATAGAGGCCGGCGGTCACTCCTTCCCAACCGCCCAGGGAGAGGCTAAGTACCTCCTTGACCGTTGGCTCTTCTCGGTTTCTACGACGGGACTGCTCTGGATTCAGCCAACCCGGCCCACCGTGAGCCCGGAGGAGATTGCCGGGCTGCTGGCTATCCTGGCGGGTGCTTGCGACAATGAGTATCCGCAAACGCTGAAATTCGAACTCGGCGAGACCCGCATCCTGGGCGAACAGTGGACGGTCGTGGAGTCCCTGCTCGTCGATTTCGCACACAGCATCGGCGGCCAGGTTCGATTGATTGCCGGCATTGGTCGGCCGGCGGCGGCCATCATGATCTGCCGCAGGCAATCCAACTGATTCCAACCCCTTTCTTGTCCATTTTCGTCGCCTCTCGGCAGACTTGGCGTCACGCCCGCCATTGACTCCCCCCTCCGAAAGTGGCATAATACGGGCTCACGTTGCGGAGGATGGGAGCCCGGGAAGGGGCGAGACCGCTTCAATCCACCTCCGAGTTCCTTCGTTTCAGGCGGCGATCGCCGGCTTCGGCACCATCCTTCGGCCGTCAACAATGCTGCGTCGTGACGACTCCCGGTGCGGGCAGGAGTTCGTAATCTGTGGCAGCCCCCGACACCATGCAACTCTGGTCACCCGATTCGGTCTGGAAGTCCAGTTCCGCCACTCGCGGCGTCCTTGCCTGGTTTTCGAAGCGCGTTGAACGATAAGTCTCACAAACTAATGGGGGCTGAGCCGAACGAGTTTCGGCAGGAGTTAATACCATGTTCCGACCAAGCCTCCTCACACTGGCAATTGGTTCCCTTGCCCACGGTTTCACGCGACCGGCACGCTGGAGCGTGGCGATCGTCGTCTTTGCGGCGCTCCTTGCAGTAGGGACCAGCCCGGCTCACGCCGTCATAATTCACTTCGTCGCCGACCCCATCAACCCCGCCAATGAATGCCCGTTATGTGCGGCTGCCACCGGCACCGGCTGCGGCGCCTTCACCCTGGATACCGGCCCCGCGCCTGACGTCGTGACCTTCTACATCGTTCATAACCAGGCGGGCGAAACCGCGGCACACGTCCACGGTCCGGCCGGCGTCTGTCCGGCGGCCGCAGGCATCTTGAAGCCCCTGCCCGTCGGACTCATCAAGCAGGGCTCTTACACCCTGACGGCGGCGCAATCGGCCGACATGCAAAGCTCGCTTCACTATACAAATATCCACACCGGCCCATGCGGCCCCGGCGCCATCCGCGGCCAGATCGTGCCCCTTACCGGCCCGACCGAGGCCTGCTGCCTGCCGAACGCCACGGCGGGAGGTCCGCCGATCTGCATGGATACCTCACCGAGCACCTGCACCTGCATGGGCGGCACGCCCCAAGGCCCGGGTAGCTTCTGCACGGCGCCTGTGGCTTGTTGCCTATCCGACGGGACCTGCACGGACATGGATCCGTTATGCTGCGACGATCTGGGCGGCGTCCCCCAAGCGGCCGGCACCACTTGCACGACGTTCCAATGCCCGCCGCCACAGTGCGGGCCGAATCCAACGGGAACCGCCTGCCTGCCCGTCACCTGCCCCGATGTCGGCGACGCCTGTCTGCCTCGTTGCGTCAATTTCAATCCGACGAGCGGCCAAGTGGTCGTCCTGGATTGCGAGTGCCGGCCCGACAACGAATGCCACGTCGCCTTCGGCCCCATCGGCGGCCCGCCTCCGCAATGTATCGGCGGGTGTCCGCCGGGCTTCGACTGCATCGAGACCACCACGACCCTGCCCGATGGCACGGTCGACATCTGCTGTGACTGCGTCCCCCAGACGGTCTACAAGAACTGGGTCATTGCCGATGACTTCTGCATCGCCTCGGCGTGTCCGCCTTGCACCTGCGACTTTGACGGCGACGGCGTGTGCACGACGTTCATCGACTTTGCCTACTTGCAGGGATGCTTCGGGCCGGTCCTGCCTGGTTGCGAGGCCGCCGACTTGAACTGTGACGGCTTCGTGAACATCCTCGACCAGAACATCTGGACCTGCCTCGCCGGTGGGGATCCGCCGGCCGTCTGCTGCCCCGACGTCATTCCCCCGCCCAGGCCGATCACCGACGTGCAATGGTACGGCTCATATCTCGATCCGGATTTCGACCCCAAGATCTCTCCCGACCCGCGCCCCATCGACGGTTGGCTGATCGGCATCCATCGTGACATCCCGCCGCAGCCCTGCCCCCCCGGCTCCAACTTCGACATGTGCGGGACGATCTCCCCCTTCGATCCAATGGCCGCCTGCCAGACCTTCACGCCGGACGGATCGGTGACACCGATTCCATTGAGCGGTTTCATCGCCGGCTGTTGCCCGCCGGGAACGCTTCCCGGGCCATATCCAGGGGGCTACTGGCGAATCTGCGGCGTCTTCGACCCCAACTGCACTACCCCTTGCCTGGCTGTGCCGGGGGTGTTGTGCCCGCTGTCGATCAAGGACTGCGAGACGGGCATCAGCCGGCCGGACAAGCTCATCGCCCAATGGTTCTTCAACCCCATGGACGTGCCGTTCGCCAACACCGGAAAGATCGGTTGGGACCAGCACGCCATCTTCTGCTACGGCCCGTCAAAGCTGGCGCGCGCCTGTCTGATGCACAACTGCGCCGGACCGGACGAGATCAACCCGCTCAACCCCGGCATCTTCAACCCGCGGCCGGGCGTCAACTACTGGTTGAGCATACAGGCTGAAGTCGGCCACATCGTTGTGCCGGCTCCGCAGCCTTGCTGTCTGCCCCCACCCGTCGGATGCAACGCCATGCTCTACACGGACTGCATCAATGCCGGCGGCATTCCGCAGCCCGGCGGCCAGCCATGCGCGGCCGTCGATTGCCTCAATCCTGGTCCGCCGGCGCTTCCGTTTTGGATCGAGGTGCCTACGGGCAACACCGTCACGCGCGACTTCTGGGGCTGGCACACCACGCCGCCCGGCTACCACAACAAGGACGACGCGTTCATGGGCATGTTGGCCATGGGATGCAGGGGCGAGTGGCTCTACCAGTGGATGAATCACCTCCACTGGAGTCAGAATCCCTACATTCAATGCGCCGACGATCCCACGAAGTCGATCGACATGGCCTTCTACCTGATCTGTAGCAACGGCCAGCCGGGCGAACAGGGCCAGGTGATCTGGTGCCAGCCGGTCAACCCCGGACCGCCTCCGCCCGAAGATCCGCCGCCCCCCGACAGGCCGGTTCCTCCCGGCGGCATCGACGAGCTGGTAGACACTACCGCTGACCTCTTGGTTGAGGTATTCCCGCCGGGTCCGGGCATGGTCACCATGCAGGCCTCCGGCCTCACGCGCATCTGGCGCGACAACAAGATGATCCTCAGCAACCAGACCATCATCCAGACCGAGATGCTTTCAATGGAGTTGACCGGTAACTCGCCACTTGGACCTGCCATGATCCATGAGCGGAACGACGCGCAGAGTCAGGGCCAAATCGCCGGCCCGGCCATCGGCGGCCACTGGCCGGTCGACAGCTTCTTCGATGTCTTCGTGGAAATAGTTCTGCCGGGCGCTCCGCCGGGCTTCCAGAACCTGATCACTCAGGGACCGGTTCGCGTTCAGGCGGTCGGGGGCCTTTGGGAACTGCCGCCAAGCAACGCGGAATTCCAGGGCCCGCCCAAACCGGTCCCCATCGTCGACCGCTCGAATCCGAAGCAGATCGTCGGCCGGCTGCACTTCGTCAGCCATCGGGTGGGCTACCGCGGCGGCATCGACATCCACAGCGACGTCGATTGGCACAACGCCCCCATGGAGTGCACCTGCAAGGGCGACATGGATGAGAACGGCGCTTTGAACGCGCTGGATATTCAAGGCTTCATCGGCTGCCTGCTGACCATTCCCCAGCCGGTACCACTGAATTGCCCCTGCGATTGCGCCGACATGAACGACGACGACCTGCTCGACATCTTCGACGTCGGGCCGTTCGTCGACCAGCTCCTGGCGGTTCCCAAGGCGGCCTGTCCGCCCGAATGCCAATAGAGTTTGAAGTCTCCGGAACGGAGGATTGGAGGAAGCCGCGGCCTCCCGCACAGCGCGGGAGGCCGCCATGTTTTTACGTCTCGTTCATGTTGGGCCGTTTCCTTGCGTCGTCGTGCGCCCCCGATAAACTGCGCAAATGCCCCCCCAGACGATCGCCATCCTCGATTTCGGCGCTCAATACGTCCAACTTATCGCAAGGCGGATCAGGGAATGCCACGTCCGCTCCCTCATCTTCCCGCCGGCGGTTTCGCCGGAGGATCTCTCCGCCGGCGGCGTCATCGGCATCGTCTTCAGCGGCGGCCCGGCAAGCAGCTATTCCCAAGACGCTCCGCGGCCACACCCGCGGCTGCTTGACATGCAGGTACCCATATTGGGCATCTGTTACGGGATGCAGGTCGCCTGCCAACAGCTTGGGGCCAACGTCGTGGCCGCCGCCGAGCGGGAGTTCGGCAGGACCAGCCTCCAGGTCCTTCAGCGCGATCCGCTGCTTGAGCACGTGCCGGCCACGACCACCGTCTGGATGTCCCACGGCGACGTGGTCAGCGGTCTCGGCGACGAGTTCGTCACCCTCGCCCGCACACCGAACTGTCCTCATGCCGTCGTCAGGCATCGACAACGCCCGGTCTATGGCGTTCAGTTCCATCCCGAAGTTACGCACACCCCCGACGGCTCGCAAATCCTGCGGAACTTCCTAAGTGAAGTTTGCGGCGCGGCTTGCACGTGGCACGCCGGCAACATCATCGGCGAGCGCGTTGACGACATTCGCCGGAAGGTGGCCGATGGCGCGCAAGTCATCTGCGGACTTTCGGGAGGCGTCGATTCCTCGGTCACGGCCGCGCTGCTTCACCGAGCCGTCCCCTCGCGGCTGACCTGCATCTTCGTCGACAACGGGCTCCTTCGCAGCGGCGAGCGCTCGCGCGTAGAGGCCATCTTCAAGGGCCATTTCGGGATGGACCTTCACGTCGTCGACGCCGAGGAGCGATTTCTTTCCCGCCTTGCGGGAGTAACCGACCCGCAGGAGAAGCGCATACGCATCGGCCACGAGTTCATCGAGGTCTTCAAACACGAGGCCCGTCGAATCCCCAACGCCCACTACCTGGCCCAAGGCACGCTCTATCCCGACGTGATCGAATCCGGCCACTCGACGGCCGGCGCCACGGCGAACATCAAATTGCATCACAACGTCGGCGGACTGCCGGCGGAACTCGGCTTCCAGCTTATCGAGCCGCTAAGAGACCTGTTCAAGGATGAGGTCCGGCTTATCGGCGAACTGCTCGGCTTGCCCGAGGAGATCGTTTGGAGGCACCCGTTTCCGGGCCCCGGACTGGCAGTACGCATCATCGGAGAAATCACGCGCCCCAAGTGCGATCTGCTCCGAAAGGCCGATCAGATCATCATCGAGGAACTCACCGCCGCCGGATGGTACCGCAAGGTGGCCCAGGCCTTCGGCGTGCTGCTGCCGGTCTCCAGCGTCGGCGTCATGGGCGACGGGCGCAGCTATGAAGAGCAGAGCGCCGTCGCCGTTCGGCTCGTCGAATCCACGGACTTCATGACCGCCGACTGGGTCCACATCGACCCGTCGATTCTGGCAGCCATCTCCTCCCGGATCACCAACGAGGTGCCGGGCATCAATCGCGTCGTATACGACATCACCAGCAAGCCGCCGGGCACCATCGAATGGGAATAAGCCGCGACCAGCCTCCGCTACATCCAGCCTCGGCGTCGCCGCAGGAGCAGGCCCGCGCCGAGGCAGACCAGCCCCGCGGTGCCCGGTTCAGGCGTCACGTTCGCGCGGAAAAAGTAGGGGTCGATGGTCAGTCGTTGCGTGGTGCCGTCCGGAAAGACCAGCGGGGCGCCGCTGCCGTCTCCCAATCGGCAGTTGACGTGAGGCATTCCTCCGGCCGGGCAGACCATGCCCACGCCGGCGTTCACAAGCTGCCGCTGAAACTTGACCCCCTGGGGGAAGTCCTGCGGGCGACTCGGATCGTTCATCGACGAAAACGTCCCGAAGAACGTGTCGCCGACGACCTCGAGGTCCTGGTAGTCGCCGATGAAGGGCTCGAACCCCAGGTCGGCCTTGAACCGGGCCAGGGGCACGTCGGTGTAGGAAAACTGAAAATCGTCGCAGCTCCTGGCCAATCGGGCCTCGATGGCCATCTGGGTGCCTGCCGGGGCCCCGGCCTTGTCGGTCACCTTGGTGTATAGCATGGCCAGGCAGCCGTTGGTCGCATAGGCCAGGGCCGGGTGGTCGGCGGCGATGAACCTGCGTCCGGCAGGCACATTCGTGCTGTCGAAGATCGTTCCTAGCCAAGTCGCGCCACTGTCGACCGACTGATAGAGATTGAGATCGCTTACGCCGCCGGCCACCTGCGGGACGGCCACCAGGACGTTGTTCGGGAAAGCGGCCTCGGCAACGATGGACATGCTGCCGAACTTCAATGAGCCGACAGCGGGCGCCGTGTAGCTGGTCGCCTGGGGCACGACCTTGGTCAGGTCGGCGAAATTGTTGGTCCCCTTGTTGTCGTCCCGCCGCACGACCAAGCTGCGGGTATTGTCGGCATTGATGCGAATGAAGGACGTGTAGACCCGGTCGCCGACGATCGACACCCTCACCTCCGGCTCGTCCTGAAAACCGCCGACCGCGCCGTTCTCCAGGACCTGCTGGCTCCAGGTGATTCCCCCATCCAGCGAATAGCGAAGGCTGGCGGTCTGACCCGTTCCCGTTCCGCCCAATGCCCCCTTTAGTCGACTAAGATCATTGAACCCGATGTAAATGCGATCCTGCCCTCCGACACGGGCCACCTCCATCCAGGGCTGGTCGGGCACATAGCCGCCGGGAGGGATGTACGTGCTGCCCGGAAGGAGAGATAAGCCCTGTCCAAGATGTGGGGCCATCGAACTACGGGCGTCGATGCTGCCTCCGCCGATCAGAAAGGTTCCGTAGGCCGTTCCGCTGGAAGACCACTCTATCGTCGTATCGCCGGTGACGTAATTGTGAATGTCGAGATTGGACCAGGTTGCGCCGGGGTTGCCGAAAACCGCGCTGGTGAAACACGGCTGCCCGATGGACGATCGCGGCCCTGCCGCCCCCATGGGCGTCGGCAGCACGCCAAAGGTGCAGATCATCATCTCGTGGCTGGCGCCCAAGGCGCCGTTCACCGCGATGCTGGGCTCGGACTGCTCAGAGACCTCGTGACTGAAGTTGTTCGGTATGACATTGGTGATGGAGATGTCTTGTCCGCGAGCCGCGACGACAAGTCCCAAGACGGTCGCCACCGTCGCCAGCCTCGCCGCGCTACCTGTCCGCCGATTGTTGCCGTTCATTTCTTCAATCTCCGTGTGCAGAAAAAACCCTGCGATCGCCCTCGCCGGCGGAACCGGCGCGGACGGCCATCCCATTCGCAACCCCGGACCTCCCGAAGGTGCGCGCCGTGTCAAGTGGTTGCTACTGTCCCTTCCCGGCTCAATGCCGCGGCACGTCGCCGCGCCGCGAATTGGCGAAGGTCGATCGCTCCGCTCGTGCTACCTCCTGCGCGATCGCCTCACGCCCATGATGCCCAATCCGGCCCCGAGCAACATCGCCGTGCCTGGCTCAGGAATGTTGTCCTCGCACTCGCCCCGCGCCCAGTCGATGTATTCGGGGAGCAGGACGACGCCGGCGTAGATATTGGTGAAGTCCACGATGAAACGAGTGTTCCCTTCGTCATCGATGAACGTATCCTCCTCGCCGGGATCCAGAAACGCATCGCCATTGTCGAACGCGTGGGTAAAAACGGCCTCGATGTCCAGCGTGAAGCCGGGCACGATCGTGTGGTTGCTCAACGTGGTCGCCATCGGGAAATAGTTGAGCATAGGACCCCCGGAGTCGCCGCGCATCCCGACGCCTTCGCCGATGATGCCACCCAGGGGCGCGTCGACGGTGAATAATTCGGTGAGGTCCCGGTATTTTCCGTCATCACGAAGCTCGAACTCCTCAATCGTGTTATTGTAAAACCGTTGCGTTCCGTAGGAGTCCAGGTCCTCCACGTAGGCGAACCGCTGTCCTCGCGCCCCCGTCGTAATGCTGGTAAACGGACCCGTGAGCCCAAAGCCGCGAATCGTGATGTCATGTTCGTCCCCAATGGGCGTAACCAGATTAAACGGCACCAGCCCCTGAAAGAACGGCGTGTCGGGCACCGGCACGACCATGACGCCCAGGTCTGGATGGTGCAGCATCGGATCGCCTGCGACCTCGATGCCTTTGTATTGTCCCAGCGCCGCATGGCTGGCGTTGTAGAACGGACCGAAGTTCGTGTCGTATGGCGTGTTTCCGAACGCAATTGACCCCCCATTTCCGAGTTTCAGCACGTGGTCCGCCGTGATCACGCACAGGTACCGCTGATCCTCGGCCGGGTTGTAGAAATTCTCGAAGATCGAACCCGATCCCCGACCACCGCCGCCATCCACGTTTTGCGAGACGCGAACGATTTCATTGATCGTAGAAAACTGAAGGTCTGCCACACCGGCGAGCGACGGAACGGCCATCAACATGGATGCGATGACGGCCGCCAGGACCGCCCTTAACGGCTTGAATGATCGATCTGGGTTCATGTGTTTCTCCTTTGCTTTGAAATTCAGCGAGACTAGTGGATCTGCTTCCAAATCGTGAGTTGAGGCCCAGGGATCGCCCAGCTTGGCTACTGACCGTCAAGTGAACACCGAGCGTGTAACGAACGAGTTGCTTTCCCTCCTTTCGCGGCCGCCCCGCTCTGTCCTCCCTTTCGCGCAACTCTGCTGGGTCGTGGCGAAACCCACACGCCACAGAGTCCAACCCGGACCATCCGGAATGGAGGCTCAAATGATTCAAAAAGTCATTCGCTGCCGGCATGGCCAGTGCCGCCCTGCCGGCGGAATCTTGCCATCGAGAGTTGCGGCGCAATCGCACCGTATTGTCGAGCAGTCTGGCTTGCCCTTTACCCGGCGCCTCGACGTTGAGACGAAATGGGGTGCGCCCAATCACGTCGCCCGGCGACAGGGTGGGGTGCCGCTCGACGAATGCTAAAATATTACCAAAACCCACCCATCGGTTCAATCTGGACCGGCCCATTTTTCCCGGCGACGGGAGCACGCGAGAGCAAAGGATTGCATTGTCCGTTGATCCCAGATACGCTGTTATGCTTCCATAAGCCTGTCATGAATGCGGAGCCTCGGGCAATGATCTATTCAGTGGGCTGCGAGTACGCCATCCGGGCCCTCGTGAAGATCGCCGGCCGCGGGCGTGAAGGCACTTTTTTTCTCCTTCGGGACATCGTCGAAGAGGACGCCCTCCCGCCGCATTTCGTCGGCAAGATACTCCAAAGCCTCGTTCGGGCGGGCATTCTGGTCTCCGCCAAGGGTCGCGGCGGCGGATTCGCCCTGCAACGACCGGCATCGAATATCCGGCTGCGCGAGGTGGTGAACGCGATTGACGGCGATTCGCGCCTCCAGCGCTGCATCCTCGGCTACAAGACCTGCGACGAGTTTCAGACCTGCCCTCAGCACGCACAGTGGGTCGAGATCAGGGCCCAGATCGATCGGCTCCTGGACGGCACCACCTTGCAAGACCTCTTGGCCTCCGGACCAAAGAAGCAGCCGGCGCCCGTGGGCCAATTCGTCGGGCGGCGAAAACTGGCCCCATAGAAACACGTTCTATTCGAAACCGAGTCGAGCCCGATCATGCCCAGATGAGCACCGACCGCCCCATTCGAGTTCGGTTCGCCCCATCGCCGACCGGCTATCTCCACGTCGGAGGGGCCCGAACGGCGCTGTTCAACTACCTCTTCGCGAAAAAGCATGGCGGGGCGTTCATCCTGCGCATCGAGGATACCGACGTCCTACGAAACATCGAAGGCGCCGAAGCGAAGCTCATCGAAGACCTCCGCTGGTTGGGGCTGACTTACGACGAGGGTCCGGACGTAAGCGGCGCCTTTGGGCCCTATCGCCAGAGCCAGCGCCGCGAGCTATACGACGCAGCCGTGAAGAAACTGTTGGCCGACGGCAACGCCTACTACGCATTCGAGACGCCGGAGGAGCTGGCCGCGATGCGCAAGGAGGCTGAGGCCCAGGGCCGATCATTCAAGTACCGCCGGCCTGATTCACCGGCGACGAGCCTCGACCGATCGCGAGTCGTCGATGATAAGCACCCGATCGTCGTCCGATTCAAGATTCCCGACGAGTCCATTACGGTGCACGACGAAATCCTCGGTGACGTGACCTTCGCCGCCGGCGAGCTTGAGGACCTGGTCATCGTCAAGTCCAACGGCTGGCCGACTTATCACTTCGCCGTCGTCGTGGACGACGAAGCCATGCGAATCTCGCACGTGCTCCGCGCGCAGGAGCACCTGATGAACACGCCGAAGCACGTGTTCATCCAGCGGGCCCTCGGCTACGTCACGCCCAAGTTTGCCCACCTCCCGCTCGTCTTCAACCTCGACGGGACCAAGATGAGCAAGCGGGACAAGCACAAGGCCGTGCGCGCCGCGGTGAAGGATTGCTTGAAGCAGAAGACCTGGACCAAGGAGCAGGCCGCTGAAATCGCGAGTGTTTCCTCCGCGGCTATTGGCAAATGGCTCGACAAGGTGGACGCCGAACTGGACGCGGCCCAGCTATCGGCGCTGGGCGCGGCGGCGGCGGTAGCGATTCCGGAGATCGACGTCCACGACTTTCGCGCGGCGGGCTATCTGCCGGAGGCGCTGCTCAATTTCGTCGCCTTGATCGGCTGGTCGCCCGGCGACGATCGAGAAAAGCTCTCTCTTCAGGATATGATTGACGCATTCGGCCTTGATCGCATTAACAAGACCGCCGGCCGCTTCGACCGCGACAAGCTGTCAGCCATGAATACCGACTACGCTGCCGAGGCTGCGCCGAAACGACTCCTCGAAGCCTTCAAGGATTGGGCCGCACTGGCGGGCTCACCCATGCGAACCCTCGACGACGCGACGCTCGCCAAGACGATCGAGGCTTGCCGAGGCATGAGGACACTTGCCGACATCGAGGCGAAGACCGGCGTGCTGTTCACTCCCGACGAAGCCGTTTCATACGACCCACAAGCCGTCAAGAAAGTCCTCGATGACAAGGATGGCCGCGGCCGATCCATGCTGCGGGCGATCCTGCCCCGGCTCGAATCGCTCGACGCTTGGACGCCTGAAACGATTGAGCGCCTTATTGACGCATTTTGTGTAGAGCAGGGAGCGAAGCTCGGCGACGTGGCCCAGCCGATCCGAGTCGCCGTGGCTGGCCGGACCATCAGCCCGGCCATCGGTCAAACCCTCTGTCTGTTGGGCAAGGAGCGGACACTCATCAGGATTCGCCGCAGCCTGAGTAAGCAGTCCTAGCGAGCTGGTTCGCTCCCTGACCGCGAACCGTATCTCGCCAAATACGTTGATTTCGCGCCAGAGAACATCGGCCGGTCGGAGCGGCACTTTGCAGAGCGCGCCAAGCGGCTACAATCACATCCATGACTCACACGCCGGACAAGGCCGCGCACTTTGTCGAGGAGATCATCGTCGAGGACGCCGGCGGCGGCCGATGGAACGGGCGCGTCCACACGCGCTTCCCGCCGGAGCCGAACGGCTACCTCCACATCGGCCACGCCAAGAGCATCTGCCTGAATTACGGTCTGGCGGAAAAGTTCGGCGGCAAGTTCAACCTTCGCTTCGACGACACCAATCCCACGAAGGAGGAGCAGGAATACGTCGATTCCATCATCGCCGACATCCGCTGGCTCGGGGCCGACTGGGAAGACCGGCTGCTTTTCGCCAGCGACTATTTCCAGCAGATGTACGACTACGCGGTGCTGCTCATCAAGAAGGGCAAGGCCTATGTCTGCGACCTGGGCCCTGAAGAAACGCGCGCCCATCGCGGCACCCTGATCAAGCCCGGCGTCAACAGCCCCTACCGCGAGCGGTCCGTCGAGGAGAACCTCGACCTCTTCGAACGCATGCGCCGGGGGGAGTTCCCAGACGGCACGCGGACGCTCCGCGCCAAGATCGACATGGCCCAGGCCAACTTGAACATGCGCGACCCCGTGATGTATCGCATCCTCCACGCCGCTCACCATCGCACCGGCGACGCGTGGTACATCTATCCCATGTACGACTGGGCCCACGGCCTAGAGGACGCGATCGAGGGCATCACTCACTCGATTTGCACATTGGAATTCGAGAACCATCGCCCTTTGTACGACTGGTTCCTCGATGAATTGGGAATCCACCACCCCCGGCAGATCGAATTCGCTCGGCTGGCCCTGACCCACACGGTCATGAGCAAGCGAAAGCTCCTGGAGTTGGTCAAGGGCGGCCAGGTGCGCGGCTGGGATGACCCGAGAATGCCCACCTTGTGCGGGCTCCGCCGCCGGGGATACACGCCCGAGGCGATTCGCAGCTTCTGCGCCGACATCGGCGTCGCCAAGTTCAACAGCACGATCGAGATGGTCCGCCTGGAAAACGCCATCCGCGGCCACCTCAATCGCATCGCTCCCCGTCGTATGGCCGTCCTGCACCCTCTCCGGCTGGTCATCACCAACTACCCCTCGGGTGAGGTTGAGGAACTCGACGCCGTCAACAACCCCGAGGACCCCGCAATGGGGTCGCGGAAGATTCCGTTTTCGCGCGTGCTGTATATCGAGCGGAGCGACTTCATGGAGGACCCGCCGAAGAAGTTCTTCCGGCTCGCCCCTGGCCGCGAGGTGCGGCTGCGATATGGGTATTTCGTCACATGCACCGGCGCGGTGAAGGATGAGCACACGGGCGAGGTCGTGGAAGTGCACTGCACCTACGACCCTGCGACGCGCGGCGGAGATTCACCTGACGGCCGAAAGGTCAAGGGCACCATTCACTGGGTGAGCGCCGATCACGCCACCGACGCCGACGTCCGCCTCTACGACCCTCTCTTTACCGAGGCTCATCCCGAAGACGCAAGCTCCGAAGGCGGCCCGGATGGGAAGCGCGACTGGAAGGCGGGCCTCAATCCTAGTTCCCTCGAAGTGCTGACCGGCTGCAAGTTGGAGCCCAGCCTGGGAGATGCCGCCGTCCAACAAGACAAATTCGGGACGATCAATCCGGACCGTTTTCAATTCGAGCGGCTGGGCTATTTCTGTGTCGACCCGGACTCCAAGCCAAGCAACCCGATCTTCAACCGCACGGCGCCTCTGAAAGACACCTGGGCGAAGGTCAAGGATGCCTGAGCAGTCCGACTTCGGGCCGCCAATCAAGAGGCGGCGGGGATTCGGATTTCCTGGGGACGCGGCCGGGTTGGCGCGGCCGCCGGATTGTGCTGCGGCTGCGACCGGGCTTGATCGTGCGCCGAAGTGTGCGGAGCGGCATCCTGGGCGGCGCGGCGGACCGGGTTCTCCATGGCTGATTGGCCGACCGCGACGTTGCCGACGAAGATGGCCCCGTCAGCGATCTCCAACCGCGTGGCCCGCAGATCGCCCTCGACCTTGGCCGTCGCCATCAGGTGGAGCTTCTCCGAGACCAGCAGATTGCCCTTGCACTCGCCCTCAATTCGCAGGTTGCCGGCCTCGACGTTGGCGGAGATTCTCGCCCCCTCGGCCACGTGCAGAATCCCCTTGGATCGTATCTGTCCGTCGAAGTGTCCCTCGATGCGCACGCCCTTCTCGAATGAAAGTTCGCCTTTGAATCGCGCGTCGGCGCCGATGACTGTTGGGAATTCACCGTTGATTTCGGCCATGGTCAGAAATCCTCCTGGGGCCGCCAAAGCACCCCTCAAGGCCACTGGCTGCTCGCTCTTCGAAATAGACCATCCGTGGAGCGGAGAAAGTATATCCCCCGGACAAAAAAACACAACCGCCGCCAGCCCCCTTCCAGGGTCCAATCCGCAGTCCCCGAACTCCAGAATCGAGGCCGATTTTCGGCCGGATTCAAGCCCTGATTGGCTGTGATTTGTTGGTTGAGGTGAGGTTCAATCTATTCTTGGTTGAGTCGCAACTTCCCTTAGAGGCCTGACTTAGGTCGCAGTGAATCCAGTCACCCTACCATTCGGTCGGGGGCTCGCTGACCTCCCATGATCGCTCACGCTGCGGCGGCTCGGTCTCAAAGTCCGCCACGTTCAGGTCGCACCGCGGCACGACGGCGATGCAATAGGGGCTGGCCATCATCACCGGGCTGCCGGGTGCGGGCGACGTCACGGCGGTTTCCACTCGAAGCCGATTGCCCTCACGCCAGACCCGGGCGATGTCGATCGAATAGCGGTCGGACGTCACGCGGCCGAGCGTCACGACGAGCAACATCTCCTCGGCGAAATCCACGGGCACATCCTCTAGCGGGACCTGGGCGAGAGTAGCGGGGTCACGGATGACAAGTTGCATTGCCCGCGTCTCGTGCGAATGCGTCCCCGCAGCCCGGTGCAGGATGGGCAACTCCTGGCCCTCTAGCGGAAGCTCTCTCACGCCCCGCCTCGCCTCTCGGCAGCCCGCCGGAGCGAGCCAACATACACAGAGGATCAGCGCAGTCGGGCCACGAATCGAGCCATGCCTAATAGGAGTATTCGACATTGCTCCATATTAGAGAACCTCGGCTCAGCCCATGCAACTCGTCCGGTTGCCGGCCTCGCCGCGAAGAGTTACGATGGCGCTCTTTACAGCCTCTTCCAAGCGTCCGACCCTTGGACCTACTGGTGAGGTCGTGAGGCCAACCGGCGCTGCGGGCGGAAACAGATGGGGCCTGCGACCGAGTCGAGCATATGAGCGCAATCGTCATGACATCCGACAAGACCCTGTACCTGGAGACGATGGGCTGTCAGATGAATGCCCTGGACAGCGAATTGGTGTTCGGCGAATTGGTCGCCGAAGGCTATCGACCGGTCGACGACTTGTTCTCCGCCGACCTGGTCATCATCAATACCTGCTCGGTCCGCCAACATGCCGAGGACAAGGTCTATTCCCGGCTGGGCCAGCTCAAGAGTCGGCGGCGGCGAGCGGCCAATCAGGTTGTAGCCGTCATCGGCTGCATGGCCGAGCGAGACGGTGACGGCCTGCTCGCCAAAATGCCGCACGTGGACATTCTGTGCGGTCCGAGCGAGCTGCATCGGCTCCCGAGTCTGGTCGCCGAGGTCCGGCAACATCGAGCCCCGGCGATCGCTCTCTCCGGGCCTCTTCGCGGCAGCTCCACTCCGGTCAGTGACCCTCGCGGCCCCGCCGACCTGGAGGCGCTCGACAGCGGCCGAGCCTTCGCGGTCTCCAGCCACGTGGAAACCCCCCGGGTATTCGGGCGACATCAGGCCTATGTAAGGATTACACGGGGCTGCAACAAATACTGCACGTTCTGCGTCGTTCCCTACACGCGCGGACCTGAAGCGCACCGCCCGCCGGACCAGATCGTCGACGAGGTCCGCAGATTGGCCGACGGCGGCATTCTGGAGGTGACCCTGCTCGGCCAAACGGTCAATCACTATCACTTTCGGCCTGAGGGAGCCGGCCGGCAGACGTCGTTTGCCGACTTGCTCCATCGCGTCCATGACGCAGTCCCGCACCTTCCCCGGCTGCGCTTCGTGACCAGCTTCCCGCGCGACTTCACCGACGACGCCCTGCGGGTCATGGCCGCCTCGCCAAGAATCTGTCGCTACCTGCACATCCCGGCCCAGAGCGGAAGCAACGCTGTCCTTCGCCGAATGAACCGGGGCTATACGGTCGGTGAATACAAGGCCCTGCTAGATCGGGCCCGCGGGATGATGCCCTACATCGCAATCGCCGGCGACATGATCGTGGGCTTCTGCGGCGAGACGGAACAAGACTTCGAGCAGAGCCTCGACCTGTTGCGTTACGCTCGTTACAAGAACTGCTTCGTCTTCAAGTATTCCCCTCGGCCGGGCACGACGGCCGACGATCGCCTCGCCGACGACGTGCCCGACGAGGTCAAGCGCCGCCGCAACAACGACATGCTCGCCGTCCAGGCCGAGATCAGCCTGGCCAATCATCGGGGGCTGCTCGGCACATCGGTCGAGGTGCTGGTCGAAGGCCGCAGCAAGCGGGCCCTGAAGGCCCAGGAGTCGGAGCAATCGCGCGGCGAAGAGGTCGAATGGGGCTCCGGGGCCGCCGGCCAGCTCGTCGGTCGCACGCGCGGAGATCAGATCGTGGTCTTCGATGGCCCCCTCGAAGCGATCGGCCGCCTAATCCATGTGCGGATCACCGCGGCGACGCCCTACACGCTCTTCGGCGAGATGAACGATTCCACACCGGCGGTCGGGCCCGCCGATGTGAGCCGCCGCCATTCATTGGCCGTCTTGGCGCCGGCGTGAAGGGCTGTTTCAGAACCTGGTTTGCGAACGGCCGCGCGGCCTGAAGGCCGCGGCTCGACGCCCCGCCCGACACTGACCGGACGCTCCGTTATAATGGACCCATGGCCGTGCAGCACACAATTCAGCAGCTTCTCGCCGCTATGAAGCTTCACGGGGCCTCCGACTTGCACCTCAAGGCCGGGCTCCAACCGAACTATCGGGTGAACGGCACGTTGCGGGCGGTCAACTTGCCGGCCATGTCCGGCGAGGAGATCGAACAGTGCCTGTCGCCGATCATCCCGGCGTCGCGCCGATCTCAATACGAGGAGATCGGAGACCTGGACTTCGCCACCGAACTGGCGGACGGAGACCGCTTCCGGGTCAACATTTTTCGTTCGGCGAACAAGATGAACGCCGCGATCCGCAGGGTCAACTCGACCATTCCCTCCTTCGAGGAACTGAACCTGCCGCCGGTCTTTCGCAAGCTGATGGAGAAGACCAATGAAGGCATCATCGTGGTGTGCGGCGTGACCGGGTCGGGCAAGAGCACGACCCTGGCGGCCATGATTGAATACATCAACGCCACTCGTCACGAGAACATCATCACCATCGAGGACCCCGTCGAGTATCTATTTCGGCCGAAGAAATCGATCGTGTCCCAGCGCGAGATTGGCATCGACATCCCGGACTACAGCGAGGGCCTCAAGTACGTCGTTCGGCAGGACCCCGACACCATCTTCATCGGCGAAATGCGAGACCGCTTCACCATGACCGCGGCCCTCCAGGCGGCCGAGACGGGCCACCTGGTCTTTGGGAGCCTGCACACCGCGGACGCCATGCAGGCCTTCGCCCGTATCCTCGAATTCTTCCCCCATACCGAGCACGAATTCATCCGCAGCTCACTCTCCAATTCTCTGCGCGGCATCTGCGCCCAGAGGCTTCTGCCGGGATGTCGCGAGGAGGTGCCATTGGTGCCGGCGACCGAGGTGCTGCTCAACACGTCCACCTGCCGGGAACTGATCCGCAAGGAACAGGACAAGGACATCCCGGCCCTCATCGCAGGCAGTGAAAATGAAGGCATGCACTCCTTCACCTCCTCGCTGGCCAAGCTGGTCACCGAGGAGTTCGTCTATATGGATGTCGCCATTCAATACGCGCCCAACGCGGAGGCTCTGGCCAGTCAGCTACGCGGAATCAAGACCACGGCCCATACCATGATCCAGCGCGCCAAGTGAAACGCTTGCCATCGTCATCATGTCTCTTGGCATTTGACCGGCTACCTGTCTTCGGAACAGCCTCGTAATCGGATCCCCGCAAGATGAAGCGACGACCGGCCTTCAGGGCGTCTCGACTTGAGTGGGCGACGGTGATCTGCGCCTGTCTAGTGCTTCTGTTGGCAACCATGCTGCTGTGTGACGTGGCCAAGGATCGCCGGGCCACGGACGAAGGCGAGTGGCCGGCGCTCATTGACCGTCTGATGGCCGTTCCGCTGCGACTGACCGATGTCTCGGACCTGCGGTTGTACGCAGTCCCCTGCGGCTTGGCGTTCCTGCTTGGCATGCTGGCCCTGGCCGCTCACATGCCCGGCCCAGCCCCTCAAACAACGTCATCGCCGGGAAACCGTTCTTCCAGGCGAACGCTCTGGTGGTTGGAGTTGCCCGCCGGGGCAGCCCTGGCGGCCGGAGCGGCCTCGGCCACTGTCAATCATACATGGGAGCTATCAAGCGGCTGGCTCTTCGGCCTCGTGACAGGTTGCGCCTGGGCAGTCGTGCTCTCCCGCTGCCTATCCCCGTGGTCCATTGACCGAGTCCTCCTCGGCGGCTCGCTGATCGCAATCATCGCGGTGACGCTCTCCCTGGGTCACCGCTACTTTCTCGGCGAGCGCTTCTTTCAACTCCCGGTCGGGCCGGTCACCATTACCGCGGGCCTCGGCGCGTTTTGGGCAGCGATCGCCACGGTGCGAATCCTGGCAATCCTCGCCGCCGGACCCGAAGGCCGAAAGGGCGCGCTGAAAGCCGCCGCGTGGCCTGCGTTCGTCGCCGTGGGAGCCCTGCTGCTCCTCAACGCCTCCAATCGTCGCGCCGCCTGGCTCGGCCTCTTCGGTGCGTGGGCCATCACGGCCGGCGCAACCGTTTGGATACAGTGGCCGCGCCGGATGGTCCGGGCGGCAGTCATCCTGGCGGCTCTTGCCCTCGTGAGCTGCGCCGCGCTTTACGTTAGACAGCAGAGCCTAAGCCCGGAGCGGATAGTCGCTGTACCGCTCAGGGTGCGCTACACCTATTGGATGAAGACGTCCGAGATGATCCCCCAGGCGCCTCTATTGGGCCATGGACCGGACATGTTTGCTTGCGTAATGACGACCACCCTGGCTCCGCGCCGGGCCGAGAATCCCCACATCCTTCACGGCGGCGTAGACTACGACGCCCACAACGAGTGGCTCCAGGCCATTTTTGAACTCGGCATCCCGGGCGGATTGGCATATCTGGCCATCCCGCTGCTAGTCGTCCTGCAAGCCGTCAGGGCCTGGGCGCGCGAGTCCCGCGTGGCACGGAAGGCGGCGCTGTTGTCCTGCGCCGCCGGGATCATGGTCATCATTATCGCCGAAGCCAGCAGCATCAACCTGCGCTATTCGACGATGGGCGCGTGGTATTGGACGCTCATCGGCGTCACCGCCGCCCTGGTGCGCCGCGGCGGGGAGGACGTTCCCTCCGAGCACCGGTCCGGGCAGACGCGGAGCTGGGTCCGGGCGCTCTCCGGCATCGCGGCAGTCGCGATCCTCGCCGTGGTAATCGTAGACGTTCGGCGCGGTATCGCCCACGGCGCCGGCCGGGCCGCGCTCGACCGAGAGGACGAGCAGGCGGTCGCACACCTGCTGAATGCCAAGGGTCGCATGGGCACGAATCGCTGGTTGTCCGTGAACACCTACCTTGCCTCGGCCTACACCAACATCCTTCGTAAGTCGCGACAAACCGCCTCCTCGCGGCCTGCCGAAGCTACGACGCGCCCCGCCGACATCTCTCCCAAGGAGGCCGGACGCGACGCCATCGCCATCTGGACACTGCTCAACGACCGCGCCGCGGGTTATCTCGATACGGGCTTTCGCCTCGCTGAAGCCCAGATGCTCTCGGGTGACACCGCCGCCGCGTGCGATACGCTCACGACATTCTTCCGCGACGTCAATCCCTATGACAAGCAGGCAAACCTATTGTGGCTAGCAATCTGCAACCCGACGCCGCGACAGATCGTGGACATGGTCCGGCACTCGCTACGGGCGGACCAGTGGGACTCGTTGCTCCTGCGTCATCTGACCTTGGCCATGGCCGACCCCGAGGTGTCGGCCGACTGGCCGCGCCAGGTCGAGCAGGCCCGCCAGGACCTATCCACTCGGGCGGAGACGACCTGGATCGATCCGCTGGCCCCGGAGACGCTGCGGATTGAGGCCTTTCGATTGGCCACCACCGGCCATCTCGCCGAGGCCGTGGAGGCGCAGTGGATGGCTGCCGAAGCCTACGCCCGATTGGCCGACGGGGAGTCCGTCTTGCGGCGGCGATTCGCGGCTGAGGCGGATGCCTGGTACCTGGCCAGCCGGTTTCTCTTCGACTTGGACCCGGGCAGGTACGAGGAGGCATACCGGGCGATCCTCCGCGCCGAGGAGTCCGCAGTTCGCGACCATTTGTTTGAGAAGGTTAAGAAGCCCGATCCGAATGGCGAATTCGTCGGGCAGCAGGTGGTGCCGCTCGTGACCCCCGCCCAATTGCGGCCTCTCTGGCAGTTCTCCGCGCTGATGCACTTGATGCACAAGAGCGAGCCCACCCAAATCACGCTCAGAATCACGTGGAGCCTGCCGGAGCGAGAACGTAATGAGGAAAGAGTCTTCACTGAATTGGGCAGCTTGGCGGGTCAAGCCGTTCGAGCGTGTGAGCGACTTCCGGTTGAGAGGCGGCCTCCGAGCTTTTCCCGCCTGGTCGAGCTTCACCGCCAGTACGCGCCGAAGTAGGATTCATCCGGGCCGTTTCGTAGCGCCGTGTATGAAATGCCGCCGCGACACTGAAGAACTCCCACGGTCCGGCTGGTTCACGCCCATGGTCGTGTGTCTCGCGCTGGCCGCGGCAACTGTTCTCCTCACCGACGTGCCGGAACTCCGCACCGCCGCGCCGCCGGGCACATGGCCGCCCTCGCTCATCAGCCGCGCCTTGATGCTGCCGATTCCGCTCACCGGGATGAGCGACCTGCGCTGGTACGCACTGCCGACGGCCTTGGCGGCATTGCTCGCCGGGGCGTTCGCGGTCGGTATCCGAACCCCTCGCGGCTCATCTCTCGCTCACGCAACTTCACGCCTCTCGGCGCTGAGCGAGCATTGGTTCGAGCTGCTGGTGCTCACCGTTCTGGCTGCGGCGGGCGTCTCCGCGACCGTCAACGACACCTGGGAAGTCTCCACTGGATGGATGTTTCACTTCCTGGTTGGCGGCGTATGGGCTGCTGTGCTCGGGGGGCTTCTTGATCTCAAGTCCGCAGGCCGAATTCTTCTCGGCGGATCGATCGTGGCCGTCGGCGCCAGCATCCTGTCGATCTGGCATCGGCAGGTCATGGGCATCAGGTTTTTCGAGCTGCCGATCGGGCCGGTCACGGTAACTGCGGCGCTCGGCGCGGCCTGGACCGCTGTCGCCTTGGCCCGCCTGGCCGCCTCGTCTTGTTCACCAGGCGAACGGCGGCGTCCATGGTTGGGCGACATGATCTGGACCGGCGTCGTCGGCGGCATGAGCTTGCTGCTACTCGTCGTCGCCGGGCGTCGCGGCGCTTGGATCGGCCTGTTCGCCTCGGCGTTCACGATTCTCATTGCCCTGCTCTGGGTTCGAGCATGCGCAAAACCCGCGCGAATCCTCGTTGTCGTGGCGGTACTAGCCGGACTAGCAGCGGCCTTCGGCTACGTACGCGCGCAAAGCCTAAAGCCAAAGGGCGGCTCCGGCAGCACCTTTGCGGTCAGGATGATGTATCTGCGCAAGATGGTCGAGCTTTTCCCCGATTCGCCGTTTTTCGGCGTCGGACCCGACAACTTCCCCTGCGTGATGATCGCGGCGATGGCCCGACAACACGCGGAAACCCCGCAGATGTTTCGCGGTCCGGTGGACTACGATGCCCACAACGAGTGGGCCCAGGCCGTTTTCGAGTTGGGCATCGTCGGCGGCCTGGCTTACCTGGCCATCCCCGTCATCACCGTCGCGTTGGCCCTTCGCGCCTGGAGCCGAGCCCCTTCGGAGCCGAAAGGAATCGCGCTGATGTCCTGCGCGGCGGGGCTGATCGCCATCCTGGCGTCCGAGGCCGGCACGATCAACCTGCGACACCAGATCATGCCCGCCTGGTACTGGACACTCCTGGGCCTCAGTTTGGCGATCCTGCGATCCCGTTCAAAACCGACGGGCCCAGTCTCGCCGCAAAGGCGGCCCATACTTCCCTTGCGCCTCGCCGCCGGCCTCGGCGCGGCCGCGATCATGGTTGTGGTCGTGATTGACCTGAGGGGTAACCTCGCACACGCCGCCGGTCGGATGGAGATGGGCCGTGGAACCACCGACGCCGAAAGTCGCCTGCTCACCGCCGCCACGCGACTGGGACCCGCCAATTGGCTCTGGACTCACGCAGACCTGGCCACGCTGCGATTGAATCGGCTGCGAAGCCTGCGCAAGGAATCCTCTGCTACGTCGGTCCGGCAGAATGTCTCACCGTCTCCCGAAGTCGCCGAGGCTGCGCGACTTGCCGTATCCTCGTGGAAGGAGCTTCACCATCGCTGCCCGGGCTATCCCGAGGCCGGCTACCGTCTTGCCGAGGCGCAGTTCCTCAGCGGCGATCGCGTCGCGGCGACCGAGACGCTCCGACGGCACCTGCGGGAGATCGATCCCTACGACGAAGCCGCAAACCTGCTCCTTGTTAGCCTGGAGGATGAGCCACCTGCCGAAACGATCGCCGCCGTCCGCCGAGCTCTATATCGATCCGCGTGGGACTCAAGGTTGGCGAGCATCTCCCTTGCGGCGCTCCACGACCCGGGCCTGGCGGCGACATGGCCGGACGAGGTCGCGAAGGCGCTCAGCCGACTCAACGGCGTCGGCGACGATGAATCGGACAACCTTCTCGCACCGGAGACTCTGCGAATCGAGGCCTTACGCCTCGCGGCGTCCGGCAACCTTGGCGGGGCGGCTAACATGGAGCGCAAGGCCGCCGAAGCCTATCGCGGTTTGCATCAGAGCGACTCCCCGTTCCGACGAGTCCCGATGGTCGTGGCTGACTGCTGGCACATGTCGGGGCGATACCTGTTCGATTCCGATCCGTCTCAATTCGAGGAGGCGGCGCGCTGTCTCACCGAAGCCGAACGCCTGTCCAGGCTAAGAAAGGCCCTTGTCGTTGACCAGACGTCTGTCTCCATGGATGACATCCAACTGGCCAATCGACTTCTGTCTTCCGCGGAGATACGCCGGGCGCTGGGCTTCTCGGCGATGATGCAGCTCGCGCAAAACGCCAACCCGCAAGAGGCGGTCCTGCGCGTCGCATGCAGCCTGCCGGAGCCGCGCCGCAACCCGCGGAGCATCGAGGCTGAAACTACCCGGCTGGCGGCTGAGTTGGTCCGGCGCTTCGCCGCCCTGCCGCCGCCTCGTCGGCCGGCGACCTACGATCGGCTCGTTTCGCTTTCACAAAGCGCTGCCCCCGACTCAAATCCACGAAAATAACGTGCCTATCAGCCCGACCCCGACACGCCGCGCAAGAGCGTTACCGCACCTTCCCCTGGTCCGGAGACGGCTCTCGGCGCAACACGTGCCCGATGTGCAGGCGATAGGCCACCTGTGGCGGCAGGTCCGCTCGACGGGAAAAGCCGTGAGGCGCATCGGCAGCCATGATGTAGACCTCTTGACCGGCGACGCGGCACCGCAATACCGCGTGGAGCCGACCATCTACGTCAAAAGCAGTCGCCAAGCGAAGATCGTCGATGGCGGCGCCGGGCGCGATCTTGTCCACGATCAGGCGCGCATCCTTTTGCATGTCATATTCGCCGCTCGGCGGCTGACTGCGTTGGGCAACGCCCATGACCAGCATGAATCGTGTCCCCAGGTGCAGCTCGAATGCCTCGTCGAAGTTCAGCCCGTAGTCCGGATAGTAGTTGGGGGCGGTCCTACCCACGACTACGACACAATCCTCTCGCGACTCTTTCTGCCTGAAGGTCTGGAAGCGAAAGAGCGCGGTCGCCCCCTCGCCCTCGAGGGGGGAGCGATCGAAGATCGCCGAAGGGCCGAGTTGCCCTGGGGCTGCCTCGGCGAGCTGCTGCCGGAGATACTCCAGCGCATAGTCCCGCCACGCGTCAAGGCTGTCCGCTGACGGATCCTGCTGAGGGGGAGTCATCCGGTTCACCTTATAGCGATTCCCGATTCACTTGACGATCCTCGCCCGATTTCCAAAGCCCAGGGCAGGCCTGCCCTGGGCTTTCTTCGCAGCGGGCCGTCATCCACTGAATCGGGAACCGTTCTAGCGAATCGGCATGCCGCCGCCAACCGTCTATACTCCCGACCGAGAAGACTCGCAGCGGAGATGGTGTAGGTTTCGCCAATGCACGTTGACCCTCCAAATAAACAAAGCTCGCCCGGCGACGATCGAGACCGGGGACCTGAGCAGCCATCCATCATCTGTCCGCAGTGCAAGGCCCGTTACCTGGCCCAGACGTCTTCGCTCGGTCGGCGAGTTCGATGTCGTTACTGCGGACACGTTTGGCGCTACCAACCGCGAGCCGCCGGCCAAATCGCAGGCGCCTTGGGTGCGGCCGCCGCCGCTTGGACCGAACTCGGCTCGACATTGATGGCCGCCGCTGACCACGGCTCCACCATGGCCCGCATCGCCACCAAGCTGACCAGGCCTCCTCCGACGATGCCCGGCGAGTGGATCGGCCGGACCCTGGGACGCTACGAGATTCGGGCTGTGCTCGGTCTCGGCGCGATGGGACAGGTGTATGAGGCCTATGACCGCGACTTGCAGCGCCTCGTCGCCCTGAAGGTGCTGCCGCGGAAGATTGACCCCTTGCACCAGCCGCTGGGCCTGCGGATGTTCCTCCAGGAAGCCCGGGCAGCCTCGCAGATTCAGCACCCCAATGTCGTCACGGTATACGAGATCGGCAACCAGGACGGCTACTACTACTTCGCGATGGAGCGCGTGCAGGGCATCACCCTCGCGGCCTTGATCGACCAGCAGGGGCCGCTGGCCTCGCACCGGGCCTGCTACGTCATCGCCCACGCCGCCAAGGGTCTGGGCGCCGGCCATGCCATCGGCATCGTGCATCGCGACGTAAAGCCCGGCAACATCATGATCGACACCGCGGGCCAGGTGAAAGTGACGGACTTCGGCCTGGCGGACGTGAGGGGAGCCACGAACATCAAGGAGTCGGCCGAGCGCGTGCTGGGCACTCCGGGCTGGATCTCGCCCGAAGTGGCGCGAGGCGAAAAGCCGACGCCGGCCAGCGACATCTACAGCCTGGGCCTGTCGCTCTACTTCGCCATGACCCGGGATCGGATCATCAAGGCCGACACGAAAAGCGGAATGATCCGCGGACAAGCCGCCGCCAGAAGCGTCGAACGGGCGCAACTGCCCGCGAGCTGGCCGCCTCGTCTGTGCGACGTCGTGCTCCAATGCCTGCAAGCGGACCCGGCCGATCGCTACCAGGAGGCGGCGGGGCTTGCGGCGGACCTCTTCCGCGCGCTGGCCCACGACGAAAAAGACGAGACATTCGTCCTCGGTGATGTCCGCAGGCTGGCCGGCGCCCCGGCGCCCGCCCTCGCCTCGTGGATCGCCCTCGGACTGCTCTTCCTGCTTAGCGTGGCAATGGCCGCGTGGTACTGGCTGCAACGGTGATGGCGGTTTTCAGCACGACCCCACCCTATTACGCTACTCGAAGAGATGCCGGTCCATCGCTTTGAAGGTCATGTTCTTGCTCACGGACGGCAGATTCCTCACGACTCCCGAGAAATTGTCGGCCATCTCGTCCACCGGGCCCAGCTCCACCGAGAGCGTCGATGCGGTCTCCTGAATGTGGGTCACGAGTTCGTCGAGCAGCTCCGAGACCAACCGGTCGGCATCGGCGGCAAGGCCGTCGATCTGAGCGAACAGCCGGTTGACTGCGCTCATCTCCGAACCTTGCAAGGCGATTCCAGAGCACGTCACCCCCGCGGCGACGACCCGCGCAAACGGGCTCGGCGGCTTGGACTCCCCACCTCCGGCGGACTGCGGCTGAAGCGGATCCTCGTGATGTCGACGCACGGCCTCGACGATCATCGGATCGAGCTTCCAGTCCTCGAGGACCGCTGCGCCGACTTGGCAATGGGTGATGCCGATCGTCTCCCGCTCGATCCGATCGAGGTCCGTGGTGGCGAACTCGCCGACTAATTCCAGGACCGACCGATAGATTCCCGGTACGCCGTAGGCCAGCAACCCGACGCCAATGTCGCACAGCAGCCCGGCGGTGCCGGCATCCTCCGCATACTGGGGGATCAGCTTCCTGCACAGATCGTGCGCGGCGACGCTGGCCGCCAGCGCCCCCTGCCAGTAGCGGCTGGGATTGAAGCCGGGCGGGCACGCCTTGCCCAGGCCGCTGACGATGTGTTGATTGATGACCGCGGCGCGCACGCGCTTCAGCCCCAACCGGACGCAGGCATCCTTGACCGAGGACGTGGCCTTGGCGGCCCCCATAAAGGCGCTGTTGGCCTGTCGGAGCAGAACGCCGGTCAACCCAGCGTCGCGCCCCGAGAGTTCGGCGATCTTGTTGAGGTCGCAGTCAGGCCTGTTGGAGAGGGCCAGGATGCGCTCGACCGTCTGCGACGGCGCGGGAATCTTCGGAGAGCCGCGAATGACCTTGAGAATCGACTGTGACTTGTCCATAGACCCATGCGCGAATGTTCATTGCTCGCAGGCTCGACTCACTCCAACTCGCGAGATTTCGCGAGATATTCGCGAATCATCGGCTGATCCGGATTGAGCCTGAGCGACCGCTCCCAGGCGTCCCTGGCCATCCGCCGCCAGGCCGGGCTCTGCTCCCGATGGTACATCTTGATAAAACTCGTGCCGAGATTCGCGTAACAGTCCGGATCGTCCGGCGTCACCTCGAGCAGCCGGCGATAGATGCCGATGGCCCGCAGTGGATCTCCCACGGCCTCATGGCACGCCGCCAGGTTGAAGAGTGCTTCCGTGCCGGCCGGCTTCACCCGCAGCGCCTCTTCGAACGCCCCCATGGCCAGGCCGTACTGTTCGCGCTGAACCTGGCGGAGCCCCGCGGCATAGGCGGCGCGATAGCGCCTGCCCTGCTCAGCGGGCGTCATCGCGGACGGCTCGCCACCCCGCTCAACGACGACCTGAGAAGGTGAATCCGACTGCGACCATCTTCGCGCATCAGATGCGCAGCCGGCAAAGCCAGCCAAGCCCAGCAAGGCGACGAAGCCCCGCGCGATAATTGGCCGACTAATGCTCCGCATCCACTCCGCCTCCCACTTGTGCCGACGCCTGCTTCTCCGTCTGGGCCTCGGCAGCACGCTTGATCGCCGCGGATTCGAGCCCGGCGGCAATACCTCTCAAACCGCTCAATATTTGTTTGAACGCATCAGACAATTCCTGCTGGGTCGCGTCAGGCCGGTCATCAGGCCGATCGCTCGCCTGTGCCCTGACGGCCTTCACGTCGAATTGGCTGGTCGGGGCCGGCGTCGTTCGAGGGTCTCGGGGTCCGAGCGGGGTAGCTTCCTCGAGCGATTCATCGGCGTTGGGAGGATCACTGAACATGGGCCGCGGGGCCTCATATTCGGTCGGAATCTCGAAATGCAGCGGCACGTCTTGCAGGCGTTCGACGTTCTTGAAGTGCGGCCGGTACATCTCGAAGACCGTGCGGTCACGCTTGTTGATCTCGGTTGCCGCCTGAACGTGAGCGGTCAGGAAGATGAGCAGGTCGACCCGCTCGGAGCTGGGATTCTCCTGCCGGAAGAAGATGTCCAGGACCGGCAGGTCGCCCAGGCCGGGCACCTTGTTGGCCTGGTGTATCTTGCGATCGCTGATGAGCCCGCCGAGCACGATGGTCTGTCCATCCTGCATGATGACGCGCGTATCAAGCTCCCTGGTTTGAATCCGGGCGATGCGGAGTCCGGTGGTGCCGACGACGTCGTCGCCCAGGGCGCTGGTCGCCGGGTGCACGAGCATGCTGACGGTGCCGTCGACCATGATCGTCGGGGTGACTTCAAGCTGAATGCCGACGGGGATGTATTCGCTGAAAGCTTCGGTGACGGTGCCGAAGTCGGTGATCGTGGCTTGGAGGATGGGATAGCGCTCTCCGACCAGGATGCTGGCGCTGTGATTGTTGTAGACAAGAAGACGCGGATTGGCCAGGAGCCGGATGGCGTTGTCGGTCTGGTGTGCGCGCAGCAGGCCGGTGAACTGGGAAAAATCAATCGTGCCCAAAGCCATGCCGGCGCTGACCTTCGCCGCGCCGCTCGGGGTCCGCATGATCTGCGCGCCGGAGGCGAACCCCGCGCGGTTCTCGAGCGGCCAACTGTGGTTGAGGATCGGGCCGTTGGCCAGCACGTCCACGTTCCAATCGATCCCCAACTGACGTTGAAGATCGGTGGTCATCTCCACGATGCGGGCCTCGATGAGGACCTGCGGCGGGACCTTGTCCAAATCGGCGATTAGGTCGGCGATCTCCCGGACGCGCTCCCGCGTGTCGGTGATAACGAGTTTCCGTGCGTTGCGCGGCGGTACGCCCTGCGGGTCAACCACGCCACCCAGCGCGCCCGGCCTCGCCACATTCTGGGCCGTGTTGAGCGAGTTTGTCGTAGAGACCGTGTTGACATTCACGTCGTTGCTGATTGCCATGTCCCGGAGGCTTTGAGACCCGTAGCGGTTGTCGCTGTTCTCGTTGAGAACTTTCATCTTGCCGAATTCGGACAGGGCGAATTCCAGGGCGTCGCGGACGCGATCCGCGTCCTGTGACTTCAGCACGAAGACGCGCGTGACCAGCGGTGGCGGCGGCGGCTCGGCCGGCTCTTCCTGCGGCTTGGAGACCGAGATCACGCCGCCCTCGACGGTGAAGGCGAAGCCGTTGTTCAACGTGATCGACTTGAGGGCTCGCTGCACATCCACGTCTTCCAGATAGACGGATACCTCGCCCTTGACCTCGGGACCGATGACCAAGTTTAACCCGCCCTGCTCGGCGACCAGCCGCAACACATCGCTGATCTCTCCCTTGGCGGTCTGGAGTGTGACGCGCTTCGCGCCCGGCGCGGCGGGGACAGCTTGCTCGTCGGCCCGGGCCGATGCCGCCGACCCGGCCAGAATGACGGCCAGACAAAGGCTCGCTGTTTCGCGACCGATCATGGCTTCTCCGAAATCGCCCGGATGGTTGGCGTCGAGGCGCCCAACTCGTAGCGATACTCCCAGTCCTTTAGCCGAAGGGTGATGGAGTTCTTGGTGATCTCGCGCACCTGATAGATGCCTTCCACGACATCACCCACCCGAACAATGCTTCCTCCCACCGCCGCCAGCCATTGATCTCCTGAGCGCGATACGCCGGACAATCGAAGCGGCGGCGCCGGCGGCGCAGTCTCCGGCGCGATCGGCATGCTCTCGTCAACGGCGGCGATCGTTGGTTCCTCCGAGGCGATGACATCCGCGAACGGATCTCGCCCCCATGGCCGGCCTAATACCTCGGCCTGAGCCTTTAGAATCGCGTCCGTGGGATCAGGCTTGTTTATCGAAGAAGAGACATCGGTCGGGGTCCTCTCCGCCGGCCCTACGGGTCCGCTGTCGGCCTGCGCCGAGGACGGGATGAGCCGAGTGGCCAGGATGCCCGCTCGCCAAATCAATACACTTCCGGATATGGTGAGGAGCACCAGCACGTTCTTTTTTCTCGCGTCGATCATGCGCCGGCCTTGTTTCCGATGGGGCTTGCCGGCTGAAACGCCTCGACGGTGATCTCTGCCTCCAAGCCCTTCCGAACGCCTCCTGCCTCATCTTTTTGTCGCGCCACCGCGAATCTCTTCACACGCGCAGGAAGCGGCTGCCGCGTGCACGCGTCCATGTATTCGGCGATCTGCCGATATTCGCCGCTCACTGACACGCTGTAATTCGGATAGGCCGGCGGCCCGGCGCTGCCGGGCAGGCGAATAGCCGCAGTGATCGGTTGAATCCCGTGCACCTGCAAACCTACCTTGCGGGCCGCGGACATGAGCTGTGCCTGCACCAGCCCCGGCATACACGAATCGGCCATCCTTCGATCGAGCTCCTTGCGGCGCTGGTCCACGTCGATAAGGTCCTCGCCGCGCCGCGTCAGGGCCTGCACCCGCTCTGCCGACTCCGAAAGGTCGCAAGCCACAAGCCCGAGCGTGTCGATCCTCGCGGCGGCCATCGCCCGACGTGAATGGACGAGGCAAAGCGCGAGGACGAGTGCCGTAACGCCTGCGACCGCTGGAACCCAGGTCTTGACGATGGCGCCGAGCGACACGAGTCATACCCTCGCCTTCTCGCCAGGGAATACCAGCAGCAGGTCGATCGCCAACTCGCCGGCGATGCCCGTCGCCTCGCTCTCCTCCGCCCGCTTGGCCGAGACCAGCTCCACCCGCCTGAAGAAGGCGCTGCTTTGCAGAACCAATAACGCCTGGCTCACGACCGTGTCGAATCCTCGCCCCGTGTCCTTGGAATAGACCGCGGCCCGCACGCGCAGGGTGAGGTCCGGCCCTTCCCCGCTCGCGGAGTATTCCGTCGCCTGCAGCTCGGCGGGAAGCATCAGGGAGAGCTCCTTGAAGACGCCTACCCAGGCAACGCTGGCCCCGGCGAAATCGCCAAACTGCTCCTCGAGTCGCTGAACCGCTTCCGCCTCAGCCTCCAGGGTCATGTGCCGGCTCAGCGTCCGCTGCACTTGATCGAGCAGCTCTCGCCGGGTGTCCACCGAATCAGCCACGTTGCGATTCAATTGTTCGAACGACAGGGCGACTCCGACAATGGCCGCGGCCGCCGAGAACCCGCCCACGGCAATTAACCGCCGAAGCCGTCGTAGGGCGCGCGACTTGCGGACTTCACTCGGAGTGAGGTCGGGCAGAATGTTCCAGGTCAGCGCCGCAGCGGCCGCAAGATCGCAATCGCCAGCTCTTAGGCTCCCCGCACCGGATCCGCGGTCGACGAAGCCATCGAGCCAACTGAAGGCCGAGACCGGCAGTCCGATGCGGGCCTCGATGGCCTCGGCCAGGCCGGGGACCGCCGCGGCGGGGCCGACCAAACGCAGTCGACCGGCCGAATCCCCCCCGGTGCAGGTCGCGGAGAAGGTCAGCCATTGGGTCAATTGCTTCGCCAGCTTCTGGAGCACCGGCTCGAGCAGCGGCAGCAGACGATCCGCGCCGACGCCCAGGCAGGCAACGTGCTGGTCTGCCTTGGGGATGCCTACCTCGTCGAGCAGTGCCCAGGCGCGCCGCTCATCGAGCTGAATCACTTCTTCTCGGCAAAGGATCGGCCTCATGAGGGCCTCGGCCAGGTCCGCGACGCAGACCGGCAGCTCGGTGGCCACCTGAGGCGATCCATGGTGAATCGAGATGAGCATGCTCGCGCGCCGGTCCAAGTGCAGGATCGCCGTCAGCGGCTTATCGTCCGCTCCGACCATGTCTGCCGCGGCGGCCAATACGTCCGGAGCGGCCGCCATCGCGACGAGATTCAGAGAGGCGCGCTCGATGGCCCGCCTCACCGCCGAGGTGACGTCCCGGTGCGCCGCCGAGGCGTGCAAGCGAGTCTCGCCGCCGGCCGACAGGGGTGCGCCCAATGACGGTTGGATCGCGACGGCCGCCTCGGCAACAGGGAAGTGCAGCTCCTGGCCCAGCTTGAGCAGGACCGCCTGTCGCAGAAGGCGCGGGGCGAGCGGTGGAAGATTGAAGTAGTGGCAAGCGACGGATGGGCCGCCAATTACGCAGACGACGTCCTTGCCGCAATGGCCACGCGATCTGACGTGCGCCGCGAATTCACCGAGGACTTCCGAGTTCTGGAGAATGGAGGTGTCCTTGCTCTTTCGCCCCGATCGAAACGTGCGGGCTTCGACGAACTCGACGGTCATGCCACGCACAGCGGCATGTACGAAGCGGAGCTCGGCCGGCTCCACCTGCATGATCAAAATGTTGCGGTCCCTGGACATCCGTGTCTGCCTATCGCGAAACGACCCAGGCTACGGCGCCGGTCGGTCGTTCAATGAATGATTCCCCCGCGTGTTGCGGCCGGTCTTACTCCATTCGAAACTCGATGACCCTCCGGTAACCGTTCCAAGGCGCCGACGCCTCCGCCGGCCGGCCAATCGCGCGATAGACCGCCGGACTGGGGCTCACCAGCTCCACATAGACCGCCCCCGACGCGGTAGCGGGATCATCCGCCGCTATGCCGTTGTCTGATATCGTCCCCAAAGTCCCAGTACCTTCGCTATCATAATCCGTGCCCTGGGCGACCTCCCTGGCCGCCATCTCCACGCCGCCCTCCGCGGCGTAAAACGCGCCGGTGCTCATGAGCTGTCCGATCGCGGCGGTGCTGCTGGCCGCCGAGACCTGAAACAGCCACAGAATCAGCGACCCGATAATCAGCAGGGCCGTGACGAAGCCCAACAGCGCCACCCCGCGCCGGCAGTAGCGAGGGCCTCGATCGTTATGGGGCGGTCTGGACCTCATCCATGAAACTCCGAAGATAGATTCCTGTTCGCAGCCGGGCGGTCTGCGCGCCGCGGGACAGTTCCAGCGAAATGACGATGCGCCGGACGTTTTCGCGATCGGTTGATGACAGCGGAAACGAAGCCAGGGGGCTGCCGGAGCGATCGAAGTAGGATAATGTGAGCATTGCTTGAGCCGGCGTGAGAGGATGCCAGGACGCGCCGGCGTCGCTGGTGATTTGTACCACGCCCGCATCGAGGCGAATGCCGAATTGATCGAAGGCCAACATTATCGCGGTTGCGGTGTCGATCTGAGCGTGCCCCATCAGGCAGGGAGCGGGATTGGCGGGGCATTCGTCCTGTGGAATCTCCCGGATGCGGCGCACAACCAGCTCCATCGCCGTGGATGCGATGTCGTAAAGCTCGGCACGGTCTGCGATCTCGGCCCGCTGTGACGCCGCGTTCAGGATCAGGGAGCCGGAAATGCCGCTGATGACGACGCTGACCGAAATGCAGACGACCAGCTCGACGAGCGTGAACGAGCGAGCCTGCCGGCCGAGACGGAATCGTGGTTTTCGGCGGTGGATCATGGCTGAAAGTCCGCGAAGGCCCTCTGGATCACCAATTCATCCGCGCCGCCGTTCCACGTCACCTTCACAGTGACCAACTTGTACCCCTGTTCACTACCCACCGGGTCCAGGCCGCCGTCGGCATATTCCACCGAGACGACACGGCTGAACTGCGAAAAGTCCGGAACGGGCGCTTCTGTGGGGAACTCCCCGATGGTCGGCACGGTCAGTGCGTCGTATCCATCCGTGCCCCGATAGCGGCGAGCCACGACCTCCTCCATGCGCTCGATGGCCAGGAACGAGGCGACGGCGGCCTGCGCCGGGTGAATCGACTGGATCGACGCGTCGGCGAATGCCGCGACCATGGGCGGCAGAGCGATGGAGAGGATCACAATCGCCATGGCGATCTCGATGACAGTCACGCCCCGCTTTTTCCATGTCGTCGACATCAGCCGCCGCGCTCCACGTATCCGCTGACCGGCTGGATGCTGATTGCCACCCCGCTCGATAGGCTGATGGCTCCGGCCGCAGCCAGCGCGGCGCCATTCGCGTCGTAGGGCACTCCGAAACTGTCGAACTCCAATTCGGATGTCGCGTTGATGCTCACCGACGTGATGACCACGTTGGCGAACGGCCCGACGCCGAATTGCACCGGCACTATGGACTGCTCGAATGGCGAGACAACAGCCTGACGTCCCGCTTTGCCGGGACTGGCCGGATTCTCCATGAACAATTGGTATTGGTTCAGGCCGGCGTCGAGGACGACCCAGCACCGAAGGCCAGACCCCAGGGCCAACCGCTGAGCGTATCGGATGTCCGAGGTCAGCCTCGAACCCGCTGAACGGGCTCGAATCGAGTCGATGTAGCCGAGCGTCGGTCCCCCGACCACGACGGCGAGGATTCCAAGAATCGCAATGACCGCGACCAGCTCGACGAGGCTGAACCCCGTCTCGGCCCTTGTCCTGCGGCCGATTGACACGGCGGCACCTCGGGATCGGCATCGGGCAGGGCCCGACGCGGGAACTCAGAAGGCATTTTCGCCCACGCCCGTCGTATTCGTATTCGCCCAGAACTGGCCGGAGGTGGCGTTGTAGGCCCAGCCGCCTGTGCTGCCGACGACGGTTCCCTTGGTCGTGCCGGCGACCACGTTGTTCTTCGTCGAATCTGTGTCAAAGGGATTGTCGCCCATGGTGTCCTGCATGACGTTGCCGATCGTCGTGAGATCTGCGAGGGCGGGATACTTGAGGACGCCGCCGCCGCTGTCGGTGGCGGAGTGGGCGTAGTAATTGGCGACGGCCGCACGCACGCCGCCGAGGATGCCCTTGCACGCCGCCACCTTCGCGTCCTGGCGGTAGTCAAGATAGACCGGCAAGGCCACCGCCGAGAGGATTCCAAGAATCACGATGACGGTGACCAGCTCGATGAGAGTGAAAGCCTTTTTCGGTTGCATTTCGTGTGTACCTGTTTGCCGCCTCGTGGCGCCCGGCCCCGGCGCGGTGCGTCACGGAATCAAGATTCAAGCGGCGTGGCGATTGATCTCTATGTGCTGCCGACCAGCTTGAGCACCCTCCACATCGGCAGGAATATGGCCAGGGCGAAGAAAAGAACGATTGCCGCCAGCCCGGTGATTAGGGCAGGCTCTATCAGGGTCGATAACATCTTGATGCTTCGCTGCGTATGGATGGAATAATGTTTTCGGAGGTAAGCGAAGACCTGGTCCGTCCTGCCGGCGTATTCTCCGATGGCCAGCATCCGCTTGACCAGCACCGTCAGCCAGGTGGTCTCGGCGCAGGCCTCGGTGAGCGAGCGCCCGCCCTCGACGGAGCGGATCATGCCGCGGACGTCGCTCCTCAGCGCGCTATTGGTCATGGTCTCCGCGGTGACGCGCAGGGATTGAGTGATCGGCAGGGCCGCCTGAGTCAAGAGATCCAATAGCTCGACGAAACGCACCATGTGCACGCCCAGAAGGATGTCCCCAAAAACCGGAAGCCGCAGCCACCTGCGGTCAAGCCAGGCCCGCGGACGGGGGTATTGAAACACGGTGCTCAGTGCGAACCAGACGGCTACGACCCCCAGGAGCGTCCAGATGTAGTGACGTGTGATTGCAGCGCTGATCCCCAGCAGGATTCGCGTCGGCAACGGCAGCTCGCCGCTGAATCGATCGAATATGCGCGCGAATTGCGGAACGACGATGACCAGCATGAAGAGCGTCGCCAGCACCAATACCACCACTACCAACGACGGATACAACAGCGCGGACTTGATCTGGCCGCGCGTCTCTTCCTCCTGCTCTTGATAGCGGGCAAGACTCAACAGCACCTCGGGGACCTTGCCCGCCGCCTCCCCCGCCGCGACCGTTCTGGTGAACAGGTTCGAGAACCATTCGGGCTCGGCCTCCAAGGCGTCCGCCAATGATCGGCCCCCTTCGATCCTGCCCACGATCCGTTTGATCGCCGCGCGCAGCTCACGGTTCTGCGTCTGTTCCGCGACCGCCTTCAGCCCGGAGATGATGGGGATGCCGCTCTCCGTGACCGCGGCCAACTGATGGGTAAAGTCCAGGATCGCCCGGCGGCGGCGACCGCCGCGAAAAGCCTTCAGTGGGTTCTTCGTCGCGGAACGGCTGCGGACCGCTGTTCTCGAACCCGCGGCCGGCTTGATGCTGATCGGCGTGAATCCCCGCGAGTCGATCTGGGCGACGGCCGCCCGTTCGGTGGCCGCCTCGATCGTCTTTCGGCCCATCCTGCCGGTGGGCTCCGCGAACTGTACGACGTACTTCGGCACGCCTCATCCTTCCATCATGCGATGGCTTGGCCCGCACGCGAGAAGAAACTCAATTTCTTCCGGCGACGCGAACGACCTCCGCCACGGTGGTCACGCCCTGGCGAATTTTCTCGATGCCGTCATCGACGAGGAACCTCATGCCGCCCTCCCGAGCCCTGACGCGGATGGCCTCCACCGACTCAAGACGGACGACCATGTTGCTGAACTCCTCGGACATCTCAAAAAGCTCGAATACCCCCGCCCTCCCGACGAAGCCGCTGCCGAAGCATCGCCGACAGCCCTTGCCGCGCGCCGGCTGAAAATCCAGCCTTGACGGATCGAGACCCATCGCGGCCAAAAGGTACTCCGGCGGTGAGTCGTCCTCCTTGCAGTTCGGGCAAATCCTCCGGCACAGCCGCTGGGCCAACACCGCCAGGAGCGATGAGGAAATCAAATACTCCGCGACGCCAAGGTCTCGAAGCCGGGCGATCGCGGCGATGGAATCATTCGTGTGAACCGTGCTCAGTAGCAAGTGGCCGGTGAGGGCGGCTTGGACGGCGATCTGCGCGGTCTCCCGATCGCGGATCTCACCCACCATGATCACGTCCGGGTCCTGCCGCAAGACCGATCGCAGGCCGTTGGCGAACGTTAGATCGGCCTCGGGATTGACCTGTACCTGCCGAACGAGACTCGTGCGGAACTCCACGGGGTCCTCAATGGCGATGATGTTCTTCTGCGGCGAGACAATGGCCTTCATTACCGCGTAGAGCGTCGTCGACTTGCCGGAGCCTGTCGGTCCCGAGACCAGGATCATGCCGTGCGCGCTGGCGAAGAGCGACTGACACCGCTGGAACATGGAGGAGCGGAGGCCCAGGTCGATCAGCGACATGGAATCCGAGGCGTTCCGCAGCAAGCGCAGAACGACCGCCTCGCCAAAAACCGACGGTAGGATCGAGACGCGAATCATGATCTCACTGTCCGAGCCGCGGTGTTGAAAGGCCCCGTCCTGCGGCACGCGAGTCTTGGATATGTCCAACCGCGAGACGACCTTGATTCTCGAAACCAACGCCTTGTGCAGCCCCAGCGGCGGGGCCGCCACCTCGCGAAGCACGCCGTCTACGCGGATGCGGATGCGAAGCTCGTCTTCCCCGGGCTCGATGTGAATGTCCGAGGCCTCCTGCCGAATCGCCTCGTTGATCAGGTCTTCGACCAATCGGATGACCGGCTGGGTCTGCTGGCCGGAGGCGATTTCAGCCACCTCCGCCGGGTCAATCGCGATCGGCGATTCCTCGAGATACCGGCTGGCCCCATAGGCTCGCTCAATCAGGCCGATGATCTCGCTACGAGCCCCGATGCAGACGTCCACCTCCTGACGCGTGTGCCTGCGAACATGGTCGATGCCGGCCAGATCGTTCGGGTCCTCGATGATGAGCGTGATCACGCCGTCCAGGACGAAGAGCGGAAACATGACGTGGCGGCGGGCGAGCTGCTCGCCGATCAGTTCCGAGTTCCGCAGCCGCGGGATGAAATCAGAGAGATTGCAATAGACCCCCCCCAGCCGCACGGCCCGAAGGGCCTGAAGATTCACCTCGGTCAAGACCCCCCGCTTGCGCAGATGGGTCTCCAGGTCGGTGGAGTCCTCGGCGGCGCGGCGGTCGTGCTCCTCAAGCTGTCGCGGCGTGAGGATGCCCGCGGTGAGCAACTGCTCGTGCAACCCCTCCTTCAGCGTCGGCGTCAAGGCAACTTCTCTCCCATCTCCGGCCCGCGAATCCCTCCCGCGGAGGCCGCCAGAATCAACGCACGTTCGTCCGCCCCATCGGGATCAAGAAACTCGAGCCCGACGAAATAGCTCGGCTTATGGTCGATCATTGTGCAGCGGCGGACGGCCGCGCGAATGACCAGCGGGTTGGACCGCGGCGCGTCGCCATCCGCCACGTCTGACACGTTCACCGACAGCCGAAGATTCTTCGGCAGGTAGAATCCGCAGGCGAGTCCTACGCCGCCCTTGCTCACGTCGACCACCGCGATGTCGGCTTGGACGTTCGGGTGGCTCAGGCGGAATTGTTCCGCGTGATCCGGGTGCACCAGCAGCATCGCGGCGTACTTCGTCAAGTGGCGCTCGAACAGACGCGCCGGCGGAATCTGCGATTGGCCCTTCATGTATTGGCAGATCGGTTATTGTCCCCGACGGGTTCAAATGATCGAGCGTAGGGCTCGGTGTCGCCGTTGCCCTGATCGCGGCGCTACGGGACCGACCTCGGCATGGCGGCGATTCGGGTGTGATCGCGGACCATCCCCGCCTGGCTGCCCGATAAGCCCGGCCTCGGCACGAAGGTTGATTTATGGGGACCCGCGTCGTGCGGACGATTTCCGCTCATCCGCCTCCGGCGATCGTCGTGACCTCTTCAGAGATCGCCGGCTCCTCGGCGGGCGACGAGGGAAGCGGCGTGATGCCTGGCCACTGGCGCGGAGTCCGCCGGTCGAAGAGCCACGCGCTCAAGTGCACCCGTGCCCCGATGAACAGCGATAGCATCGCCGGCACGACGATGAACGAAAACACCGTCGAGAGGGTCAGGCCGCCGAGCACCACGGCGCCGAGCCCGCGGTACATCTCAGCGCCGGCGCCGGGTCGCACGACCAGGGGCACCAGTCCGATCAGCGTGGTGAGGACGGTGATGAGAATCGGCCGGACGCGCGTGCGGACAGACTCGACGATCGCGTCGCCGGGCCTGGCGCCGTAGCTGATGAAGTTCAGGGCCTGGTGCACGATCAGCACGCCGTTGTTCACCACAGTGCCCAACAGGATGACGAAGCCGAGAATGGCCAGCATGTCGAGCTGCTGAATCGCCGCCGCCGGGTCGCTCCAGGTCCAGACATTCATCGCCTTCAGACCCATGAACCCCCCCACGACCGCGAAGGGAACGGTCAGGATAATGACGAAGGGATAGGCGAAAGACTCGAACAGCCCGGCCAGCGTCAAATAGCAGATGAGACATGACAGCGCCAGCAGCCACTTCAGCGAGTCCCAGGTGCTCTTCAGTTTGTCGGCGTTTCCGGCCAGTCCGACGATCACATCCGGGCCGATCCGAGCCTTCATCGGGCCGTAGCCCTCGCCGCGCATCGACCCGACGATGTCGCCCTCAATGATCTCGATGACCTCGGGAAGGGAAAGCCCCTCGGGGGGCCGCACCGTCAGCCGGACGGCGCGCTGCGTCTCGATGTGGTTGATCTGCTGGGAAGCCGTCGTGTGGACGACGTTACAGACGGCGGACAACGGAACGATCCGGCCGGCCGGCGTGTAAAGCGGCGTCTGGGCGATCCTGGCCGTCGAGTTGGCGTCCGAATTGGGGTCCTCCATCCCGGCGATCTTGATGGCCAGATCGATGCTCTTGCCCGATTCGCGGTATTGGCCGATCACCCGCCCGTCCCCGCAGGCCCTAACGAACGAGCCGATGTCCGCGACCGTCAATCCGACGTCACCGCTGCGGACCCGGTCGGGCACCAGACGGTCCTCGCGCCGCTCCATCGCGAAGTTCATCGGGCTGGCTTCTGGCCGGCTGCCGAACCGCTCGCTGCACGCGGCCATGACCTTGCGGGCGGCATCGACCACCTTGCCGAGGTCGTCGCCGCGCACCTCGATCTCCACGGAGTTGCCGGAGCCCACCCGAAAGATCGACATCTGATAGAAGATCGCAAATGCATCGGGCACGGTAATGCCAGTGGAGTTCAGGACTTTCTCCAGCGGGCGGACGACCTCGGGATCCTTGCTGGAGCAGCCCATGAACACGCCGCCGCCCCAGGCCACGAAGAAGAAATTCTCGATCGGCGGTGGCGGGACGCGCCATTCCTCGATCTCCCGCTCGATCTCCTGGACGCGCTGACGGGCCTTCTTCCTCTGCTTCCGCGGCAGTGTCGAGTCGTCGGCCTCAGTGTTCGCCGCGTCTATCTGCCGCTGGAGCCCCGGCACGACGAACGTGTCGACCATCTTCGACCAGTCAGCTGTGAGGCGCTCGTACTGCGGCGTGTCGTAGTCCGCCTCCCAGAAGGGCCGAATGCCTACTACGCCGTGGGCCGGATCGCCCTGCTCCAGCTTCTCGGCAATGCGCGTGAACTCGTTCACGTTGTAGCCCGGCGGCGTGACCAGGAAGCCGAAGATCAGGTTCTGGTTGCCGGCCGGCAGGTAGCTGGGTTCAGGGGCGATGCTCCAGCTCAGCCAGACCGACGTGCCGCACAAGACGGTGATGACCAAGGCACGGCGGGAAATTCGTCGGTTCATCCACCTCGCCAGCCTCGCGATCGCATCGGCCAGGCGGCCGGACCGAGTCTTAGATACGCGAGGCTCGCCGAGAATTCGCGAGGCCAGCGTGGGCACGACGACGACAGACACGAGCAGCGCCAGCCCCATCGAGCCGCTGATGGCGATGGCGATGTCCCGAAAGAGCTGCCCCGCCTCCTCCTGAACGAAGATGATCGGCAGGAACACGATCACCGTGGTCAAGGTGTTGGCCAGCACGGCGCCCCAGACCTCCGAGGCCCCGTCGACCGCCGCCTGTCGCCGCGATTTGCCCATTTCTCGGTGGCGAAAGACGTTCTCCAGCACCACGGTGGCGTTGTCGACCACCATCCCGACCGCGAATGCCAGCCCGGCAAGCATCACCACGTTGATGTTGCGCCCGGCCAGGGGAATCACCAGCAACGTGCCGATCAGGCAGATGGGGATCGCCAGCGCGATGATCAGGGTGCCGGTGAGGCTGCGGAGGAAATAAAGCAGGACGGCGATGGTCAGAATCCCGCCGTAGTAGATGTTTTCGTGCACCAGATTGATCGCCGAATTGATGTACGTCGTCTCGTCATAGACCTGCGTCAGCTCCAGCTTCAGGTCGCGATGGGCGAGGATTTCGCGGTTCACCTTGTCGATCGCGGCGCGAAGACCCTCCATGACCTCGATGACGTTCGCGCCGGTCTCGCGATACGCCGGCAGGGCCAGGACCTCTTTCCCTTCGCTCCGCACGAACCCGTAGCGACGCTTGAAGCTGTCCAACACCTCGGCGACGTCCCCGACGCGAATCGGCCCCCCGGGCCCCACCTTGATGACCGTCAGCCGGATGTCGTCGAGGGAAGTGAACTGGCCCATCGTGCGGATGACGATGTCCCGCTTGCCCTGGGCGCTGCTGCCGGCGGAGACGTTGGTGTTCTGGTTCTGAAGCGCGCTTTGAAGCTCGGAAAAGGTGATGCCCGCCTGGGCCAGCTTGTGTGCATCGACCTCGATCTGGATCTCCCGCTCCCGACCGCCGAACAACCCGATCGAGGAGACGCCCTCGACCCGCTCCAGGATCGGCTTCACGTCCAGGTCAATGAATGTGAACAGGCCCGGCACGTCGATCTCTGGCCGATCACTGGAGAGGATCATCCATGCGATCGCCTCCTCGCCGTAGGGCCGGCCGCTTTGGACGGTCGGGTTCTCGAACTCATTGAGCGGAATCTGGTACTTGACTCGCCGAAGCGCGTCGGAGACGTCCTGTTTGGCGACGTTCTGATCCGTGCCGACTTCGAACTCCAACACGACCGACCCGCCGCCCTGGTCTGAGTTGCTGGTCAGCTTCTTGAGATTGGTGACGCCTTTGAGAACCTCTTCCTGCGGATCGATGATCTCGCGCTCCACCTCCTCGGGACTGGCCCCCTCCCAGGTCGTCGCGACCGAGACGATCGGCTCATCGAGGTTCGGAGTCAGTTGAATCGGCGCCCGGATGGGGGATGGGGCGATGCTCGGCGGCGTGATCGTGAGCAAGCCGAATAGCATAAGCAGGATCACGCCCACCGAGACCTTGACGGGATTTTGGATGAAGACTTCGACCAGACGCATATGCGAGGATCATCCCTTCCCGCCCGAATCCGCCGCGGGACGCGAGGGGTCCTCGGTCTGCGAAGCCGACGGCTCAGGTTTGCGATCGGGCAGCACGGTCACCGGCCCTGGGCCGAACATGAATTCATTCCCGCGAACTACGACGCGATCTCCAGCCACGAGGCGCTTCGCCTCCACGGCGACGTGGTCCGCAAAATCCCCGGCCAGTTCCGAGACGACCTTCACTTCCATTGGGGCCGCGGCGGGGCCTTCGTCGGTCTCGCGCACGACGAAAACCATCGCGCCGGAGCCTCGGACCACCACGGCATCCTTGGGCAGAACCAGCCGCAGCCCGCGCGGTCCGGAAGGAATCGCGGCCCGAACGAACATGCCCGACCGCAACTCCTTCCCGCTGTTCACGACGTCCACGTCGAGCGGAAATGTTCGCGCCCGTTCGTCGGCGTCGGGAATAGTTCGCGCGATCGTCCCCGTGTAGGTTCGATCCAGCGCCTCAACGGTGACCGCGGCGCTCTGGCCGACCGTGCAATGATCGATCATCGATTCGGGAACGTCCACGCGGACGCGAATGGACGACAGGTCGACCAACTCGACGACCGGCCCGCCCTGATCGACCCACGACCCGACCTCGGTCAAGCGCTTGACGACGTAACCTATGCACGGCGCCCGAATCTCCATTCGAGCCAAGTCGTCCGCCAACGCTTCGACCGCCGCCCGCTGGGCCTCCAGGGCGTGCTCAGCTTGCATCGCCCGGCCCTTCGCCGCTCGATGGTCGGCCTTGGCGTCCTGGTACTCTTTCTCCGTAGAGCGCCCTTGTTCCCAAAGCGGCGTCATTCGCCGCTCTTCGAACGAAGACTTGTCCAACTCCGCCTGGCGCTCTTCGACCACCTGGGCGAGTTCCTCTTGACGTGCTTTCGCCGATTCGAGGGCCAGCCGTCGGGCCGTATCCCGGAGCTTGCAAAGGAGTTGGCCTTGGGTGACCTCGTCGCCATCGTCTATGGGAAGCTGCTCGACCAGTCCATCCACCTCGGCGGCTACCAGGGTCCTCAGCCGCGGCCTGACAGTCCCGACGAGCCGAACCGTAGGCGACACCTCGAGGCTGCGGACCTGGGCGACCTGGACCTGCGTCGGCCCGTGACCCTGGGCGCGCAAAATCGCGGTCGCCAAGGTGAGCGGCGCCAGACAGGACGCAATCTGCGCCACTCGGCCTGCCGCGCGGCAGGCCGACGAATAACTTGCCGGCTGGGGAAACATCGTGAGATTCTATTTCTTATAAGCCCTTGCCGCCGGAAGGGACCCACTCCAGGTCCACCGGACCCTCGATATACGCGGACCCGACAAGTACAAACGATCCCGTAACATGATTCTAACCATAACTTCGGGTATACTGCCATGAAGCGGAGGGGGCATCGGCCATATCGTTTTCGGCCCGCAAATCCGGGGGCCGGCTCGTGGGGAAGGTGGCCGCCACCCCGAGACGCCGGCCTGGGGCATCGAGATGTCGAAGCAGGGACAAGACCCCGACCGCGGCGCGCTGCGGAAGTCGACCCATCTGACGGATGTGGACGGCGAAGCTCGCTCGCATCCGATCCTGCCGGGCTTGCCCACCGGCACCGGGCTCGGCAAGTATCGCATCCTCGAACGGATTCGCACCTATCACAACGCGGTCGTCTACAAGGCCCGAGACGCGATGCTGGACCGTTTGGTGGCGGTCAAGCAGATGTCGCCGGACCTCATCGACAACCCCATCGCCTGCGGCAATTTCAAGCGCGAGGCCCAGCTTCTGGCGCGAATTCCCAAGGATGCCCGGCACATTCTCAACATTCACGAGTTGATCGAGGACGAAATCGGCCTGTTCATCGTCGAGGAGTATGTCCCCGGTCATTGGCTTGAGTCATTGATCTTCAAGCGCCGCGTGGACCACAAGAGCGCCTTTCGCCTGCTGAAGACCGCCGCGCAGGGTGTGCGCACGCTGCACACCAATCGCATCGCCCATCGCGACATCCAGCCCGGCAACATCATGGTGACGAAGAGCGGCGGGGCAAAGCTCGGAAACCTGGCATCCGCCGCCCACGAGGGCGACATAAGCCCGCCCCCGGTGATCACCCCCAAGTACAGCGCACCGGAGTTGCTCCTCGAACGCAAATACGACGACCGCGTGGATATTTATGGTCTTGGTCTCGTCATCTTCGAGGTGTGCGTCGGCCGGCAAGCCATGGATCGCTACTTCGCGGAGGCCATGGGCGAGTCGACGCTATCCATCGGGCAATGGATTGATTGGCACACCAACCTCGACCTGCGCCTGCCGGACGCCTACGAGTTGAACCCCCTCGTTCCGGCGCCGCTTTGCACCATCCTCTCCCGGATGACCGCGAAGAGCCTTGATGATCGGTACACGACGATCGATCAGGTGCTTGAGGCCCTCGCCGCATACTTTACACAAGCACAAGGATCCTTAGTGACCGGTTTGCCCTTCGACCGGCAGACAGGCGTGTTCGCAGCGCCGATCGCCGATTGGCAGCCGAGAAGAATGCTGCCGAGTCCCGCGTCGTTGCCAACGCGGGCCCAGTCCTTCGCTGTCCCTGCCTCGCAGCAGCCCGCGGGTAATACATCCACCCATACAGTCAGGCCGACGCGTCGCGGGGCAGGCGGCGACCGGGCTTGGCAATGGCAGTCGGTCCAGCGCCCCGATCCGTGGCATGGTCCGGGCATCGCCGCCTCCGCTCGACATCGGCGTCACCGCCACCATTCACCCGGCGCATTCCCGCCCAGGCCGGTTTCGGTGGCGGCGATTCCAGCGCCTCCGCCGGCGAAGGAGACCTTCAAGAGCCATACGCCGCGCTTCATCGCATGGAGTCTCGGCATCGTCCTGACGTTGGCGGCCCTCGCGGTCGGCGGACGATTCGCCTGGTACTACAACTTCGGCCCCGGCTCGACACACCCCATCGAGGCCGTGATGGCCGCCGGCATTGAGGCCTACGATCAGGGGCGGTACGAACTTGCCAAGGCGAAATTCATTGAGGCACAGCAGATCGAGGTAGATAAAGAACGGCTCAGGTCGCTGAAGGACCGAGCGGACTTCTGGCTCATGCTCATCCGGGCACAAGCGGCGCTTGAATCCAACCTGTTCAACGAAGTCCAGCTCATCCTCCGCGAGGCCGAAAAACGCGGCGTCAACTCCTTCAGGGTCGCCGAACTCCAGCAGAAGGCCTGGGCCAAGAGCGACGCCTACCGCCTGGCTCAGGAAGGCAATCGTGAACTCGCGCGCGGCAATCTGGCCGAGGTAGAGGTCAGGCTGGACGAATATGAAGAGAAAGCCGCGCAGGCCGGCATGGACCCCAACCAGTTGAAGGACTCGCTTGAATCCACCAAGCAGGACCGCGTGTACCAGCAGGCCATAAGAGAAACCATGGAGGCCATGAACGCCGGCGAGTTCCTAGAGGCGCTCAATTCGTTGCAGCACGCCGAGGCCGTGCGCGTCACGACCGACACCCGCGAGCTGCGAAAACAGATCCAGGACGCCCAGGAACGTAAGGAACTGGATGCCCGCGGCGATCAGGCGATGCTGGACCGGGATTTCAAGGAGGCGGAGATTGTCTACACCCGGGCCATTCAGATTTCGCCCTCCAACGAGTTGGAGACGAAGGCCCGCACCGCCAGGGCTTACCTACTCATGGAGGAATCAAAACTGGCCCTGGCCCAGGGCGATCTGATCCTCGCGGAGCGAAAATTAAAAAGCTCGCTGTGGAATGCCATGACCTTCGAATCCAAGGCCCTTTACGAAAAGCTCCTGCCGGCCTTCGACGCCGCCCGCCTGGTCCATAAGGCCGATCGCATGGTGGAGGAAGGCGACGCAGGCGGCGCGCTTGCGCTCTACCAGGACGCCATGCCGATCCTTCCGCCTCCCGCCAGGGATTTCGTCAAGGAGAAGATCAACTCGCTCCTCCGCGACGAACTCATGCGCGAAGGGGACGCCGCGCTCCAGCGTGGAGATGCGCAGGCGGCTCTCGACGCGTTTGAACAGGCCAAGCTGCTGAGAGGTGGCCGAGACCTCGAGGAGCTGATCGAGAGGGCGAAAGCCCTCGCCCCGCGGCCCAACTCCGATTGACCGCCAGGAATCCGTCCAGCGCCGCGAAACCACGCACGGTTCGACTTCACCCATCTCTTTCTTGATTACGACCCTCGCAAAGCCCGGGTACATTGCCGGTTATGGCATTTCCGAGAGACCCATGAACTTTTGAGGGCCTCCCGGACACCTTCTCGTAGGATGTGGCCTAGATGGACGACGAGATGGCGGAGTTGCAGCGGGTTTATGAATCGTTCGGACCCGTGGTCTGGGCCTACCTGCGGCGACGAATGTCGATTGCCAGCGACGCGGAAGAATTGCTGCAAGAGACCTTCCTGGTCGTGGTCCACGACCCCGCCGCCCTGCAATCGGCCGATTCTCAGCGGGCCTGGCTCATCGGTGTGGCCCGCAACCTGCTGCGGCGATACGCCCGAAAGCGGTCGCGACAGACAGTTAGGTCCCTGTCGGATGATCCGCCGGAGCGCCGCGGCCCAGAGCCGGATCCGCGGCTGGAACCTATGCGGAAGGCCATCAAAGAGCTGCCGGAGGCTCAACGTGAGACGATCGAGCTTCGGCTGGGACAGGAATTGAGCTACGCGGAGATTGCCGAGGCGCTCGGCGTGCCGATTGGAACCGTCCGATCCCGACTGCACAATGGGATCCTCGCCCTGCGGATGAAGCTGTCGCCGGCCGCCGAGCAAGCGCGATGAGGAAGTGAATCAGCACGGCTACGAGGTTCGGGAAACGTCCATGTTGAATACAGAGACAATCGAACGGCTCCTAATCGACCGGCAGCTTGGCGAGCTTTCCGAAGACTCGTCCGCCCTGCTCGACGCCTATCTGCGGACGGCTCCCGGCATGGCGGCGGGCGAGAATGAGCTTGCCCGCATCCTCCAACTTGCCGGCCATGCGCTGCGCACGACGGGATCGGCGTCCGACAGCCTTTCGCTTCCAGGGTTGGACCTTCCTCGGATGCGCCAGGCCATGACCCGGCCGCGCCCGCCTCGATGGCTCTCTCGATTCAGTCCTCTCCTCGCGGCGGCGGCGATCATGTCGGCCTTTTTTCTCGGCGGGCGGTTCCCGGTCGGGCGCGATGGAATCCTCCTGCCGGCCAAGGACAGATCACCGTCGACTCCTCCTGCCGTTGCCGCCGGCCCCGACGAGGGGATTTGGTCGGTCGGCCGCTACGAGCCGAGCCGCGCCGGCCGATCGCGTGCTTCAACCCAGTTGCTTCGATGGACGTCACCGTTGCTTTCCCCGGTATTTGGAGACAGGTCATGAACGTGAAGCGAATCATTATGCTCATCCTCCCGATGTCGTTGGCCGCCGGCTGCCTGCCGGAAAAAAGGATCATCTGGTCACCCGATGGGAGCAAGGCGGCGGTCGTCGCTGCGAACGGGCTCTACTTCGTCGACGACAAGGGCAAGGTGCTTGAACCTCGCCTCAAGAGCGGGCACATGCAATGCGACTGGTTCCCCGACGGGCGCCGACTGGCGGTCATTCATACGGTCAAGGCGACGAAGTGGTCACAAATCGCCGAGCTGTTCAGCGCGGAGGAAGTCACATCCATCAAGCGGGATGCGACGGCGCTCCACGAGAGGATGCTGAAATATGAAGGCGACAGCAAGAAGTTCGACCTGGACCCCGACGACAAGCTCCCCGCCGGCAGACAGTTGGCCACATTGTTGTACGTGCGCGATCACGACTCGGACGGGCTGCGGGAAAAGTACGGCGAGGAATGGGACAACATCGAGAAGATGGATGTCTCCGTCTATCATCTGCAAGTGTTCGAGTTGGCCGCTGATTCGCTGGAGCCGGGCGAGGTGTTGCTCCGGTCGCTCGAACAGATGGTTCGCCCAAGGATCGACCCGACGGGCAAGCACATCGCCTTTCTCCTGGGCGACTCCGTCTCGGACGATGACGCCGTTTCCCTCTGGGTCGTACCGGCCGCCGGCGGCAAGGACCGTCGAATCGCCCCCAACGTCGCCATCGAATACGACTGGAGCCCAGATGGACGCGGCATGGCGTTCATCCGGTGCAGCGCCGCCGAAGGCCAGACCGCGGAGAACGTCCATCTCGGCTCGGTCACCACCGCCAGGGTCGCCGGTCCGGACGGGGCCCTGCTCGAGGAATGGGCCGAGGTGCAGGATCGCGTCGGCCTGCTCTTCAATCGCACGCTCGGCGTTGACTGGCTCTCGGACGGACGGCTTTTGTTTTCTTCGGTGGAGCTGACCTTGCCGGCCACCAGCCGGGACATGCCGCAGCAATGGTCGCTCTTTGTCCTGGACCCGAGAACCCCGGCGAGCGTGGCCCGCGTCCTGGCCCGCGACTTCAGCGAACCGCTCGACGTCGGTCTGCCCTTGTTCGAAGTGAGCCCTGACGAGACCAAGGTGCTACTCCCCGGGCCCAAGGGGCGACTGAGCCTCTACGAGTTCGCCTCGGGCAGCGCCGTCTCACTGGTTTCCGAGGACGATCGCAAGGGAAAGCTTCGCAGCCTGCCAAGCTGGCGGAATAATTCAGAGATCACGCTCGTCGCTCCGGCGCCCCTCGGTCAGGCGGCCGACGAAGCAAGTGCTGTCTTCATCTGGAAGGAGGGCCAGGCCCGCTTGTTCAGCACTGATTGGCCGGACGAACTAAAGGAAGGCTGGCTCGTCGGTGAATGAGCATGAGAATCAGGCTCGGCAACCTTCGTCCTATTCGAGGAGTTGCCGGCGCACGTCGAAGGGAAACTGGTTGACGAAGTACCCGTAATCTTCGTTCATGCCGGTGACGTAGAGGTATAGGCTCCGGGGCCCCCGCACCGTGCCCATCTGGGCCTCGTCGAACGACCGCTCGAACTTCGCCGTCTCTCCGCTGGGCGAATAGACCAGCAGGCCCGGATCAAAACCCGCCGCGATGCGGCCGGTGATGTAGATGTTGCCGCTTCGAGCGACCAGGGCCCGATCCGCGTCAACCAGCGCGGGAAGCTCTCGCAGACACATCGGGGAGTCCCTGCGGACGTCGTACACGCGACAACGGGTGCCGTCGCGGTCGGTCACACAGATGTGGCCGTTGCCGTAGGCGATGGCGTGCGGCCCCTCGAAGCGAAAGCCCTCGTCGAGCAGGCCCTTGAATCCGCCGGCCGAGTCGAGAATCTGAACGCGGTTGTTTCCGTAATCGGCGACATACATTTGTCCGGAGGGGTCCAACGCCACGTCGAAGGGCATGTAGAATTCGCCCGGCTCATCACTGGCGTAGCCGGGCCACCACTTTCGGCGAGGGAAGACGTCTTCGAGCAGCCCCTGAGCGCTATAGAACGCCAGAACGTGGTTGACCGGGTCGGTGACAACCAAGCGATGGTCAGAGGTGATGGCCAAACCCGCGACGGCGGGCTTGTAGCCCTTCAATGTTAGATTCCGCAAGCCGAACGGCTGTGTGGCGACTTGGCCGTCCCAATGGAGCATCCGGCCCTCACCTCCGCCGGCCAGGGTCATGAAGGCTTCGTCCTGGTGCACGGCGAACTTGACCACCTCCTTGTCGTGGACGAGACAGGCCGGCGCGGAAATGCTGCTCGCACGCCCCTGAATATCCACTACCGACGTGGCAAAAAAAGTATCGAGCGAGTAGCCAGGGTTCTCGCTGGGCGAGTCGAAATAGGTGCCGGTCAGGCGCCAGCCCTGAACCATCTCGCTGCGACGCATGATCGAAGAGAGCCGCCAGGGATTCGCGTCCTCGCCCCCAAAGCTGCTGCGCTTGTAGACTCTGAACTCATCGATCAACTTATTGCGGAGCCGGTGCGGGCCGATCCAGATGAGACTTACCTCGGCATTGAGCGATCCGGAATCCACAATGTTTGCCGCCGTTGAGACCGGGGCGGGCGGCGCGTCCCCCGCGCCGAACGGCACCTGGATGGGAATCACCATCTCGTCTTGACTGCCGCGCAGGTAGGCCACGTTGCAGTCGACCAAACGGACGAACTGAAACGACTCGGCTGCATCCTGCGTCAGCTTTAATAGCAGGAGCCCGTTCGACCCGTCGGTCGCAATCTTCCCGAACGGGTTCGGCCGGAGCGGGTAGCCTCCTGGGCCTCGGTGATCCGGGGCCGGCTGATTGACCAGCGTGAATCGGCCGTCAGCATCTGTCCGGCCGGCGTAGAGTGGGTCGCCTGGAGATACGCCCGCGATGTAACCGGCGAACTCCCCCTCGCTTTGAAGCTGATATACGTCGACCTGAACCCCCTCGATCGGCATGCCCGCCTCGGTTCGCAAGGCGATGGTCACGCGCGATGGGACCCGGAACAGATACTCGCCTGAGAATCCGCGAGGCTGCCCCAGCACCTTGTTCAGATAGGCCGCCTCAGACTCGGTGAACAGGTGTCCGCCAGGCAAGTACATCATCGTCCTCGGCCAGGGAAACAGGTGCCGCCGTTGAACGAATCGGCCGAACCTGTCCGTGGCCAAGCATTGATCAAGCTGCGTATCGGTCGCCGCCAGGTCCACCAAGCCCAATTGGAGCCCGAGGACCTTGAACTGCCGCCAATCTGTCCGCAGGGCGTCGTACTCCGGCGCGTCGCCGTCCGACACTTCCCCGAACTCCAACATGGCGGCGTATTCGACAAGGCCGCCGGCCTGACCGCCCTGGCGGAGTTGCGATTGCCAGGAGGCGCTCTTGTCCGGCCCGACGGACGGACGCACGACAATGATCCTGTCGCATCGCAACCGCTCCAGGATGCCCTCAGGGGCGCTGGGCGAGGTGGAGCGCTTGAAAATCGCGTTCAACATGCGAATGTGATGCTGGATCCAGTCAGCAACACAAAAGGAATCGACCATGTTTCGATGGTCAAAAAACTCCTCGTAGCGATCCGCCGGCACGACGATCGCCACGCCAAGGGCCTGCACCTCGTCCTCGAAGGTGTTGTTCCATCGAACGATCTCGGCCGTCGTGCCCTCGGCGTCCACTTCCACGCGGACAATATGCCGCCCCTCCTGCCACTTCCACGACGCGTCGATCGTGGCTTCCGCCCCGGGCGCCAAGGCGCCGACCTGCAGCGACGCGATCTCAACCCCGTCGATCAACACGCGGCATGGGACTGGCAGTGAATCAACGGCCCCGGCGTTCAACACGTGGACCTTGAATACGACCTCGGACCCCGCCCGCGGCCGCCAGTCCACCGACCCGGCGTCGATGTCCAGGCGACTGTAACCGTCGGACCGCACCAGGTGGCCGTGCATGCTCGGATCGCGCGGAAGCCGCTCGATGTAGGCCACGGTCAGGTCAGGAAGGTCAGGCTTGACCTTGTGCCTCTTGAAGCGCCGAAGCTCGAAACCGGTGACGTCGCGGACATCAAACACCGCGGCGCGGCCATCCTCCTCGAAGACCAAGACCTTGTCCGCCCACTCCATGGCCTTGCCGAGGCGCTGGCTGCCGTCCGTCAGCGTGAGCAGGTCCATGTAGTGGAGCGCCCCGCCCTCGAATCGGTAAGGGGATATTTCCTGGGAAACGATCGCGGACGGATCGGCAGGCGCGACGGCCTCCTCGGCGATCGCCGCGACGGAGACCGCCAGGATCAGGCCGAAGCACGCAGACAGGTACGCCAGAGCACTACACCGGCTGTGACGTCGCCTTGTTTCAATGCCGGCTCCATCACCCATTTTGCAAGTTCCCTTCATAACTCCGCGCATGCCCCCAATGGTCTCCGCGAACCGTTCAGCCACGTTTCCCAATCGCGCCGATGATCCTCGACTGCAAGGACTCCGCTTCACCGTCCTGGTACTTGCCCGCATTCCAACGATAGCCCAAGCCGTCGTCCTGTCGGCGAGGAATCAAATGGAAGTGCAGGTGAAACACGACCTGGCCGCTCGATGCGCCGTTGTTCTGAAGCAGGTTGAGGCCCGTCGCGCCGGTGGCCTCACGCACCGCACGAGCCAGCGCCGGGAGTTGTGAGGTCAACTCGCCCAGCACACCTGCGGGCACATCCAGCAGGCTCTCGTAGTGCGTCTTGGGAATCAGCAGCAGGTGGCCTGGAGCCAGGGGGCGCACGTCCAGGAACGCGACCGAATCGGCGGTCTCAAGAACTCGCAACGACGGGATGGCGCCTGAAGCGATCTGGCAGAAAACGCAGTTTGCCCCTTCCACACTTGCGCCCCTGCTTGGCCTGGGCCGGCACGGTAATCACTCCGCGTCTGTCCCCGGCGCTTTGGATTCATCCTTGTCGGGCGACGGCTTGGCCTGCTGGCCTGTTCCCGAGCCATCCGGGGCCGAACCGACCGGCTTCCGGCCGGAATGGCGAGCCTTTTTCTTTGGGCCCTTGCCTTCCAGGTAACGAATGCGATCCGCGCTCTTTCGACGCCGACTGATGGTATTCTTGCGTCCCGTCTCGGCAGGCTTCTCCTCGACGCCGACGAGCTGGAGCAGTGCCAGGTCCGCGTTGTCGCCGATTCGCCGCTTGGCAAGCCGGATAATGCGAGTGTAGCCGCCGGGGCGATCCCGGTACATCGGCGCGACTTCGCTGATCAGCTTGTGAACGACGGACTCGGCGACGAATGGATACTTCTTCTTGTCGTAGCTGGCCGGCACGGCGCCGGTTCGATGGCGCCGGCCAGACCGCCCCATGAGAACCCTGTGGCGCTGGGCCCGGGACATCCCCTCGTATTGCTCTTGTTCCTCGCGATCGATGATCGCCCGGTCATTGAGCATGGCGATGACTCGCTGTCGGCTCTGCAAGGTCCCCTTGCGGGCCAAGGTGATCAATCGCTCGACAAAGGGGCGGACCTCCTTTGCCTTGATGAGCGTGGTCTCAATCTGGCCGTACTGGAATAGACTCTGGGCCAGATTCCTCCGCATCGCCAGGCGATGAGAGGAAGTACGTGACAAGTGCCGTCCTGCGCGTCGATGTCTCATGATTTCCTACATCCTGCCATCCGTTGGACGGCTGCCACCGGCCGCGGGTCCCTCCAGATCGTCGGCTGACTCGCTAGTTGGGATTGCCTGCCGGCGCGTCGCTCGGCGGCGTCGGCGACGAAGCGTATTGAGCGTCCTGCATGGCGCCCAGTGAGCCGGCATTGAACTGGGCGCCCGGGTATTCTCCTTCCTGTTCCGTGCCTTCGTAGTTCTCTTCCGAATCGGACTCAGACTCGTCATCTCCCAGATCGATCGGGCCGCCCGGACCCGCTCGCAGCGACAGACCGTAGTCGGCAAGCTTCCGCTTGACCTCGCGCAGGGAAGTCTTGCCGAAGCTCCGAAGCTTCAGCAGGCTGGCCTCATCCCATTGGATCAATTCGCCCAGGGTCTGAATATTGGCCGAGACCAGGCAATTGTTGGCCCGCACGGAAAGCTCAAGCCCAGTAACCGATTTGGAAATCAGGCTCGGATCCAGATTGGCTCCGTGCCCAAATGAGTCGGCTCCCGCGTCGCCGCCCACCCCGGCCACGATCGCCTGGCCGCTGCCCAGCTCGAAGTATTGCACAAACGGGTTCAAGTGTTTCCGGAGAATCTTCGCCGATTCGACCAGGGCCATCTCCGGCGTCAAGGTCCCGTTCGTCCAAATCTCCATGACCAGGCGGTCGTAGTTGGTGCGTTGGCCGACGCGCGTGTCCTCGACGCGGTAGCGGACGCGCCGCACAGGCGAATAGACCGAATCCACCGGGATGACTCCGATGATCTGGTCCTCGCCTTCAACTTTGTGGTCGTCGGCCGTCGAATAACTGCGGCCATGAGCAACGGACATTTCCATGTCGAAGGAGACGTTGTCGGTCAACGTGGCGAGAAGCTGGTCCTTGTTGATGATCTCAATCGCTGGGTCGGCCTCGATGCGGTCGGCGCGCACCTCGACGGTTCTGCCGGCCTCGCCCCTGACCGAGACGCGCATGGTCTTGGGGGTGTCCGAGTTCAATCGGACGACCAGGGCCTTGACGTTGAGGATGATGACCGTCAGGTCTTCCATCACGCCGGCGACGGAGGTGAACTCGTGGTCGGAGCCCCTGATCTTGACGTGGGTGACCGCGGCGCCCTCCAGACTCGACAGGAGGATGCGGCGGAGGCTGTTGCCCACGGTCGTGCCGAAGCCGCGCTCGAACGGCTCGATGATGAATTTTCCGTAGGTCGGCGTGCTGGCGACTTCATCCCGCAGAACGCGAGCCGGCAATTCCAAACCTCGCCACCGTATTCGCATCGCTTGAACCTCCCAAAGATGATCCCCCTGCCCACGCGGGACCCCGGCGGCAACATAGGGCCGATCGAGGATCTCAACCGCTTCCGGCAGGCGGGAGTCTCTTATTCCTTTTTCAACGCAGATCATCGACTGCAAAACTCGATTACAAGTTGTTCTTCAACGGGAATCTGTACGTCCTCTCTGGAGGGCAGCGCGAGGATGCTCGCCTCCAGCGCCGCGGCGTCGAGCCTCAACCAGGGCTGAATGGCCCGATTGGGATCCGCGTCCATGGTCGATCGCACCAGCTTTTGGCTTCTCTCGCCCTTTCGCACGCCGATTCGGTCGCCGACTTTCACAATGTAGCCCGGCTTGTTCACTCGCTGGCCGTTCACCGTGAAATGGTTGTGGGCCAACGAGATTCGCGCCGCCTTGCGCGAGGGAGCGAAACCAATCTTGCAGACAACGTTGTCCAGCCGGCGCTCGAGCAGGCCGAGAAGAGCCCGTCCGGTGTTCTCCGCCGAGTGCTGGGCCTGTTCGAAGTACCGACGAAACTGCGTGTCCCACAGGCCGTAGTAGCGCTTGACTTTCTGAGTCTCGCGCAGCCGCTTGCCATACTCGCTGGCCTGCCCGCGCCGAAAGGCCCGCGAAGCGCCGGGCGGCATGTTCCGGGAGGGCTTCTCCATCGGACACTTGGCGCTCTCGCAGCGCGATCCCTTGAGCATCAGCTTGATGCCCTCTCGACGACACTTCCGACACGCCGGTCCTAGGTCTCTTCCCATGGTATTCTATGGTCCTCTCGCCTCTACACCCGCCGCCTGCGACGCGGACGACATCCGTTGTGCGGCAGCGGCGTCACGTCCTCGATCGACTGAATCCGCAGGCCGCCGGACTGCAAGCCCGAGATGGCCGATTCCCGACCGCTCCCGGGTCCCTTGACGCGAACCTCGATCTCCGTGATGCCGAACTTCCGGGCCGCGCTGGCCACCGACTCGCCGGCCCGCTGAGCCGCAAACGGGGTGCTCTTCCGAGTGCCCTTGAAGCCGACCGTGCCGGCCGATTGCCAGCACAAGGTCTCGCCGTTGACGTCGGTGATCGTGATCATCGTGTTGTTAAACGTGGACTTCACGTGGGCGACCGCCCGCGCGACGTTCCGCCGAATCTTTCGCTTACCCGCTGTCTTGGCCACAATGATCTCGTCTTCCTCGGGCCGCCGTCGTGCCCGTCTGAATCAGCTTCGCAGTTCCTTCACGCCCTTCTTGCCGGCGATGGTCTTTCGGGGACCCTTGCGCGTCCGGGCGTTGGTGCGAGTCCTCTGGCCGCGAACCGGCAGACCTCGGCGGTGCCGCAGCCCGCGATAACACTGGATGTCTCGAAGCCGGGCGATGTTCTGAGCGATCTGGCGCCGAAGCTGGCCTTCCACGACGTAGTTTCGGTCGACAATCGCGGCCAGGCGGCTGATCTCGTCCTCGGTCAGGTTCTTGGCGCGGACGTCGCTATCGATGCCGGCCTCTTTCAGGATCGCCCGGCTGTGGTGCGGCCCGATGCCGTAGATGTAGGTCAGCGCGATCAGCACGCGCTTCTCATTTGGAATGTCAACACCGGCGATACGCGGCATGCGTCAGACTCCTCGGAAAAAAGCGGTCCTCTATCCTTGCCGCTGCTTGTGGCGCGGATTGGTCGAGCAGATCACGCGCACCACGCCCTTGCGCTTGACCACCTTGCAGTTCTCGCAAATGCGACGTACGCTGCTGCGAACCTTCATATCACTCGCTCCCGCTCAACGCCCATCCGTCAATATGTCCACGCCGCCCGGCGTCATCGCGACGGTGTGCTCGAAGTGAGCCGACCACCGCCCGTCGCGCGTCACCTGGGGCCAGCCGGTCTCGTCGCCGGGCATTACCGCCTGCGTGCCGGCGTTGACCATCGGCTCCACGGCGATGACCAGACCCGGCTCCAGGCGGAAATCGCCCTTGCGGCTGCGCCGGTCGGCATAGTTCGGCACCTTCGGTTCCTCATGCATCTGCTGACCGATCCCATGGCCTACGAACTCGCGCACCACGGAGAAACCCGCCTTCTCAACATAGGCCTGCATCGAGCCGGCCACCTCACTCCACATTCGACCCGGCCGCATCTCGGCAATCGCCAGATCGAGCGCCCCGGATGTCACGTCCAAAAGCCGACGCGCCTCCGGCGAGACCCGGCCGACCGCTATAGTGGTCGCCGCGTCTCCACAATAACCGTGAAGCCGTACGCCGCAGTCGACGCTGATGATGTCGCCCTCCTGGAGCACCCGAGGGCCGGGGATGCCGTGGACCACCTCGTTGTTCACGCTGGCGCAGATCGCCGCGGGAAAAGGAAACTTGGTTGACGGCGTCACCACGCCCTTGAACAGCGGCGTGCCGCCCTCGGCCGCGATCAACTCCTCCGCGACGGCGCCCAACTCGCCCGTCGTCACTCCCGGCCGCACCACTCCGTGAAGCCGCTTCAAGACCCGATGAACGACGCGGCCGGCAACCCGGATCAACTCGATCTCTCGCGGGCTCTTGAGAACCGCCACGCCCAACCGGCCGTCTCGGGTCGAATCATGCGATTGCGTCGTGGACTCTCTCATCTCGCCCGACATACCCTCTGAAGCGAATCCGTCACTTCTTCGACCGTTCCGCTGGCATCGATCGACTCCAGCACGCCCCTGGCCTTGTAGTACGCCTCCAGAGGTTCCGTTTCCTCGTGGTAGGTGCGCAATCGCTGTCGCACCACGTCGGGCTCATCGTCCTTGCGGCGGCTCAAGGCCGCTCCGCAGTCGTCGCATCGACCCGCCGCTTTCGGAGGCGAGTAGATCTCGTGGTAAATCCGCCCGTCCACCGGGCACGACCACCGGCCTGTCAAGCGTCGAGTCACGTCCGCGTCCTCGACGACCATGTTGGCGACGATATCGATCCTCGCCCCCTTTCGGGCCAGGCGTTCGTCGAGGCCCTCGGCCTGGGCCACCGTCCGCGGAAACCCGTCCAACAGGAATCCGCCGCTAGCCTCTGGGCGGCTTATGTGATCCATCATCATGGTGAGGATCACGTCGTCCGGCACCAGAACGCCCCGGTCCATGAAGTCCTGAGCCTGGCGGCCAAGCTGAGTCTTGGCCTGCCGCTCCGCACGCAGAATGTCGCCGCTCGACAAATGCAACAGTCCAAGAGTCCTCGCCAGCTTCACGGCCTGGGTGCCCTTTCCGGCACCGGGTGGACCGAGCAGCACTACGTTCACGTGTACGCCCCCTTGATCCGGCCGCCGCCGCCGTCTCCAAGGAAGCCACCGTAGTTTCTCATGATCAAGTTCGCCTCGATTCGCTGCACGAGGTCGAGCCCCACGCTGACGACAATCAGCAGACCCGTGCCGCCCAGGAAACTCGAGACATCCATCGGGATTTCCAGGGCCGTCGCAAAGACCTGGGGGATGATGGCGATCGCCGCCAGGAATCCGGCGCCCACATAGGTGATCCGCGTCATCACGGTCTCAAGATAGTCCGCGGTCCGCTTGCCGGGCCGCAGGCCGGGGATGAAGCTTCCGTAGTCGCGCAGGTTGTTGGCCATCTCCTTGGGTTGAAACTGCACGGTCGTCCAGAAGTAGGCGAAGAAATAGACCAGCGCGATGAAACTGACGGCATACAGGAAGCTCGACGTATTGAACTCCGCCGCCAGAACTCCCAAGAAGCCCGAGCCCTCGAAGATGCTGGCCAGCCACCCAAAGACGATGCCCGGAAAGATCATCAAGCTGCTGGCGAAGATGATCGGCATCACGCCGCCGTGGTTGACCCGCAGCGGCAGGTAATGTCGTTGGCCGCCCCACACCCGCCGGCCGCGCGTCTGCTTGGCCTGCTGGATCGGAATCCGCCGCTGTCCCTGGGTGATGAGGATCGAGCCGGCCACCACACCCACGAACGCCAGAATGAGAAAGACGATCTTGGCCGGCCCCATCGGGGCATCGCCGCCGACATCGATCGAGGCGTTTTGGGCGACCCAGATCACGGCGTTGGGCATCCGGGCGAGGATGCCGGCCATGATGATCAGACTCACGCCGTTGCCGATCCCGTATTCGTCGATTTGCTCGCCGAGCCACATTAAGAAGACGGTCCCGGCGGTCATGCCGCATAGGCCAATCAGCCAGAATGAGAGCGTGCCCCCGAAGCTGTCGCTCCAACTGGCATACTGTCCATAGACCAGCCCCTGCCCCTGAATGTACTTGAGCCAGAACGCACCTTGCAGGAGACAAATGCCGACCGTCGCGTAGCGAGTATATTCCTGAATCTTCTTCCGCCCGACCTCGCCCTCCTGCTTCAACTTCTCCAGGGCAGGAATCACCGTGCCGAGAAGCTGGAAAATGATCGAGGCGGAGATGTACGGCATGATGCCCAATCCAAAGATCGTGCTCTGCTGGAGATTGCCACCGGTGAACATCGCGAAGGCCTCGGTCAGCCGCTGCATCCCCTTGCCGGTTCCCTCCTGGGCCATGGCCGAGAAGTGCTGAGTCAGGGCCGCCTGGTCCACGCCGGGAAGCGGCACGTAGAAGCCGACGCGATAGACCGCGAGCAGACCGAGCGTGAACAGAATCTTGTTCCGCAGGTCCTTTACCTTGAAGATGTTGATGAACGCTTGAAACATCGCTCAGTCATTCGCTTCTGGCCGCCATGTCCTGGCGGCCGATCTTGACAACTTTACGACTCGCCGCCGTCCTGGCCTGCGGGCGCAGCTCCGGACTCGGCGTCCGGGGCCGGCTTGCCCTTGGCCTTCTGCTTTTTCTGTTGCTGCGCCTCGCCGCCCTTTCCTTTGGCCGCTGATTCCTTGGCCGCTGATTCCTTGGGTGGGGGGGGCGGCGGCGGCCGTTTCACGAATTTCTTCTTCGGTTGAGGGCCCAGCCGCTTGATCGTCCCGCCGCATGACTCGATCTTGGTCGCAGCTTGGCTGCTGAAGCGCTCGGCTTCGATGATCAGCTTTTTCTTCAACTCGCCGTCGCCGAGAATCTTCACCGGCTTCTTCCGGTCACGAATCAAGCCTGCCTCTTCCAGGACGGCCCCACTCACGTGCTCGCCGCTCTGGAATCGAGATTCCAGGTCACCCACGTTCACGACTTGATACGCCGTGCGAAACTGCTTGTTGCTGAATCCCACCTTGGGGATGCGCCGGAACAGCGGGAACACGCCGCCCTCGCCGAGACCACCGCGCTTCGGACCGCCAGCACGGGCGCCTTGCCCCTTGTGACCGCGCCCGGAGGTCTTTCCCAGACCGCTTCCATGGCCTCGGCCCACGCGCCTCCGCCGAGGTCTGCCCCCAGCCTTTGTTGTCACTTGCGTGATGTTCATCTCAAGCCTCTGGTCGCTTCTAAACCGCCAGACTCACGCCGCGCAGTCGTTCGACCGTTTCGCGGCTCCGTAGCGATGTCAGGGCGTTCATCGTGGCCTTGGCCAGGTTCTTTGGGCTCGTCGATCCATAGGCCTTGGTCAGGCAGTCCCGCAGGCCGGCAAGCTCCAACACCGCCCGGACGCTGCTGCCGGCAATGACCCCGGTCCCTTCGCTTGCCGGAAGCAACCGCACCTGGCTGGAGCCGTACCGCCCGGTCACCGCATGAGGCACCGTCGCCCCACTGAGCTGCACGGGGAACATCGCCCCGGCCGCCCGCTTACGGCCCTTTTCCACCGCGGAAGGCACCTCGTTGGCCTTGCCGTATCCTAGCCCCACTCGGCCGTTGCGGTCGCCGACGACGACCAGCGCCGCGAAGCTGAACCGCCGGCCTCCTTTCACCACCTTGGAGCAGCGGTAAACCTTCACGACGTTATCCTCGAGGCCCGATTTCTCCTGCGCCTCGACTCGTCTCTCGCGTGACCTTGCCATTGCTGAAACTTCCCGTGTAGCGTGCGATCTGGGCTCCGGCAGTCGCCGGGCCTCAAAACTCCAGTCCTGTTTTCCTCGCCGCCTCGGCCAGGGCCTTGATCCGGCCGTGGTACTTGCGGCCCCCGCGGTCGAAGGCGACATGGCGAATGCCGTGCATCCTCGCCTGTTCAGCAAGCAGTTGCCCCACGATGGCGGCGGCCTGACAGTTCCCTCCGCTCTTGAGCTGGTCTGCCAAGGTCTTGCCCTGGCTCCCGGCCGAGCAAAGCGTGCGGCCGGTCGTGTCGTCGATCAGTTGGGCGTTGATGTGCTTTAGGCTGCGGAATACGCTCAGGCGCGGCCGTTCGGGCGTGCCGAACACACGGCGGCGCACCCGGCGCTTGCGCCTGCCCAACTTCACGATCTTTCGCGTTCTAGCGTCCACTTCGATATCCCTCGGCCGAACTAGGCGGCGCCGCCGGCGCCGGCAAACGCCTTGCCGGCCTTCCGTTTGATCTGCTCGCCGGCGTATCGGATCCCCTTGCCCTTGTAGGGTTCCGGATGCCGCGCGTCCCGGATGGCCCGCACGAACTGTCCGACCACCTGCTTGTCGATGCCGCTTACCGTAAGTTTCGCCGGCGTTTCGTCGCCCTTTGTCGCCGCGACGTCGATCTGCACTTTGACACCGGGCGGCACCGGCACCTTGATCGGATGCGAATAACCGACGTTCAGCTCCAAAGTCGAACCGGCCAAGGCACAGTTGTAGCCCGTGCCGTATATCTCCAGTTTTCGCTCGTAGCCCTGCGAAACGCCGACGACCATGTTGTTAATCAGGGCCCGGGTCGTTCCGTGCAGGGCCCGGTGCTCGGCATTCTCGGCGCCGCGCGTGACCGTCACCCGGTTTTCCGCGGCGTCGTGCGCGACCCTCACGCCGGCCGGGTGCGACCAGGAAAGCGACCCCTTGGGGCCCGTGACGCTGATCAGGTTGCCCTTGACGTCGACCTTCACGCCCGACGGCACGGCAACCGGTTTCTTACCAACGCGCGACATCTCAAGACCCTCGCCCTCGCGGGCCGCAGCAATTCTTAATAGACCGTGCAGAGCAGTTCGCCGCCGACGTTCTGCTCGCGACACTTCCGATCACTCAACACGCCGCGGCTCGTGGAGACGACGGCGATGCCTAGTCCATTCAGCACCCGGGGCACCTCGCCCTTGCCCACGTACTTGCGGCATCCGGCCTTGCTCTCGCGACGGATGTGGCTCATGACGGTTTCGCCGCGGGGGCCGTATTTGAGCGTGACGCGCAAGAGTCCGCTCTTGCCGTCGTCCAGCCGGTCCACGTCCGTCAGATAGCCCTCATCCTTGAGCACCTTGCACACGGCCAGCTTCACGCCGCTGTACGGCGCCGTGACCTGCTTCGAATGGTTGCGCACGCCGTTGCGAATCCGCGTCAGCAGGTCGGCGATGGGGTCGCTCCACATGTTCGTCTGACCTCGATCCTTTCTGGGCCGCGCCGGCGGCGGCAGCGACGACTTACCAACTCGCCTTGCGCACGCCCGGAATCAACCCCTCCAGGGCCATCGAGCGGAAACAAAGCCTGCACAACCTGAACTTGCGATAAACGGCGCGGGACCGCCCGCATACCAGGCAGCGCGTATAGCCCCGGGTGGAAAACTTCGGTTTCGCCGCCGCCTTGATTCGCCAACATTTCCTGGCCATGTATTCTCTCGCTCGGTTCGCCGGCTGACCTTAGGACGCCTGCTCCGCCTTTCGCAGCGGCAGGCCCAACAGGATCAGCAGTCGACGGCTCTCTTGATCGTTCTTGGCGGTCGTCACCACGGTGATGTTCATTCCCTGCTGAAACTCGACTTTGTCGGCGTCTACCTCGGGAAAAACGGTCTGCTCGGTCAGGCCCATGTTGAAGTTCCCGCGACCGTCGAAACTATTGGGGTTCAGACCCCGAAAGTCGCGGATGCGAGGGATCGCCACGGTAATCAGCCTCTCCAGAAACTCATACATCCGCCGGCCGCGCAAGGTGACCTTCAGCCCGATCGGCAGGTCCTCGCGGAGCTTGAAGTTCGACACGCTCTTCTTGGCCCGGCAGACGAGCGGCTTCTGGCCGGCGATCAGCGTCAACTCCTTGGTGGCCGCTTCGAGGATCTTCTTGTCCTGCGTCGCCCGGCCAAGTCCCATCGAGACGATCACCTTCTCCAGGCGCGGCACGGCAAGCCGGTTCTGGCGGCCGAGCTCTTTTTGAAGCTCCGGCAACAATTTCGTCTTATATGCTTCACGCAACCGAGCCATCGAATCACCGTGCGGGTCTTGCCCGCATTCGCCTCGTCGAACCCCCAGGGTCGATCAAGCCTTGCCTTGCTCCAATACCGTCCCGCCGGCCGTCACTCTTTTTTTTGAACTCACCTTTCCCGACTCGTCCCGCTCGATCTCAAAATGCACGCGACTGCCACGGCCCGTCTTGGGGTCCACCGGCAGCACGTTGGACAGGTGGACCGGCGCTTCCTTGCGGATGCGGCCGCCCTGCGGATTCGTGCGGCTGGGCCGAAGGTGGCGATAGACCAGGTTCACCCCCTCGATAAAGACCCGCTGTCGCTTCGGCTCGACGCGCAGGACCCGACCCTGTTCGCCCTTGTGGTCTCCGGCGATCACTTCCACTCTGTCGTCCTTGCGGATCTTCGCCGGCATCTCAAACCACCTCTGCCGCCAGGGAGACAATCTTCATGAAGCCCTTCTCACGCAGCTCACGTGCCACGGCGCCGAAGATGCGGGTGCCCTTGGGGTTCCGTTCGTCGTCGATGATCACCGCCGCGTTGCTGTCGAAGCGGACATAGCTGCCGTCGCTGCGCCGCACGGGCGACTTTGTGCGCACGATGACCGCCTTGACCTTGCGCCGAGCGCCCCGCTCCTTGCGCGTGTTGCCCACCAGATAATCGCTGTTGGCGAGGGCCTTCTTGACCGAGCAGACCACGACGTCGCCGACCGAGGCGGTCCGCCGGGTGAATCGCTGCCGGCCGGTGGACCCCCCCAGGACCCGGATGACCAGGGCCCGCTTCGCGCCGGTGTTGTCGGCGATGTCCAGGATGCTCTCGCTCTGTATCATTTCGCCTTCGTCCGTCGGCCGGCGGCCGGCTCAGCCGCTTCCGCCGCATGTCCCTCGCCGCGCCGAATGATCTTGCACAGCCGCCAGGACTTCGTCTTGCTGATCGGCCGGCACTCCACGATCTCAACCACGTCGCCGACCTTCGCTTCGTTCTTCTCGTCATGCACGTGCAGGATTCCGCGGCGCCGTTGATACTTGCCGTACTTCGGGTGCTTCATCAGCCGTTCGATGCTGACCTTGATGGTCTTGTCCCGGTTGTCACCGTCGACGACCGCCACTCGCGTGCGCCGCTGGCGACGCTGACCGGCTGACAGGCTTTCCGTTCCGTCGCTCATAACCACCTGGTCTCGCAATGCTTTCCGATCATGTCGATCACGCCTTCCGCGCCGCAGAGCCGGCCGATTCCATGTGATACTGCTTCTGTTCGATGTCGCGCTCGCCGCGCTCGTTGAGGATCGTGAACACCCGGGCAATGTCCTTCTGCGTCTTGGCCAGTTGCGAGGGGTCCTCCAACTTCTCGGTCACCCGCTGGCTCCGAAGATCGAACATGTGCCGGCGAAGTCGATCGAGCTCCGCGTGCAACTCCTCGGTCTTCAGCTCTCGAATCTCCGCGATCTTCATCAGCGCCACCTCGCCTCGTCGTTCATAGCCCGTGCCGGCGCTTCACGAACCGGCATCGATACGGCAGCTTCCGCGCGACCCGGCTGAGCGCCTGGCGAGCCACGTCCTCGCCGACTCCGCCGATCTCATAGAGCATGGTGCCGGCCTTGACCACCGCCACCCAGTAGTCCGGCTCGCCCTTGCCCTTGCCCATGCGCGTCTCAAGCGGCTTGCTGGAAACGCTCTTGTGGGGAAAGACCCGGATGATGACCCGGCCCTGCCGCTGAAGATGGTGCGAGGCACACATCCGACCGGCCTCGATCTGCCGGCCGGAGATCCAGCCGCTTTCGAGGGTTTGCAAGCCGTAGTCGCCGTAGGCCACCGTGTTGCCCCGGGTCGCATGACCGCGGATCTTGCCGCGATGGTGCTTGCGAAACTTCACCCTGGCCGGCATCAATGCCATGTCACTCGCTCCAACTCCGCCCGGCGACGCTCAGGCCGCCGGCATCCTTAACCGCACCTAGAACCGAGGCCGCGCCCGACGGCCGCCCATCGCCGCCTCGGCGCCTTCCGCGGCCTGCTCTCCGTTCGTGACCTCACCGTAATAGCCTTTGTATAACCAGACCCGCACGCCGATGGCCCCGTAGGTCGTGAAGCTCTGGGAGAACCCGTAGTCCACATTGGCCTCCAGCGTCTGGAGCGGGATCGAGCCCAACTTCTGTGTTTCCATGCGCGACATCTCTGCGCCGCCGAGGCGGCCCTTGCAGATGATCTTGATGCCCAGGGCTCCTGCGGCCATCGACGCCTCGCAGTGCATCTTCATGATGCGCCGGAAGCTGCCGCGCTTCTTCAATTGCTCCGCAATATCCAGGGAGATCAATTTGGCATTCAGGTCCGGATTCTTGATCTCCTTGATGTTGACGCTGACCTTGCGGTCGATCATCTCCTCGATGGCTTCCCGCAGTTTGTCGACCTCGGCGCCCTTCGGTCCGATGACCATGCCGGGCCTGGCGGTGGCGATCACCACTTTCACTTCATTGCGCGTCCGCTCGATCTCCACGCCGGCGCACCCGGCAAAAGGCGACGTGCGATTCAACTGGCGGTCGATGAACTTGCGAATCTTCTGATCCTCGATCAGAAACTCCGCGTAAGCCGCCTTCGGCGCAAACCACCGTGACCGCCACTCCTCAGTGACGCCGATGCGAAAACCGATCGGATGTACCTTCTGTCCCATGCCGGCCTATCCCTTCAGCCCTTCGCCAACCGTCACGACAATATGGCTGGTCCGCTTCTTGATCGGATGCGCCCGACCGCGATCCTTCGGCTGGAACCGCTTGATCGTCGGTCCCTCGTCAACGCGCGCCTCACGGACGAACAGCTTGCGGACGTCGGCCTCCTGCTCGTCGGCGTCGGCCATTGCCGCCCGAAGCACCTTGTCCACCAGGACGCAGGCCCGCTTCCGCGTGTATTTCAATAGCTCCAGGGCCTCGTCAACGTGGTGACCTGCGATGAGCCCCGTCACCAGCCGCGCCTTCCGCGGGCTGATGCGTGCGTATCGATGAATGGAGGTCCAGGTCGCCATGTCTCGCTACCTCGTGCCGATCAGGCTCACTTCGGCGCCGCCGCAGGTGCCGCCGTTACCCCCGCGGCCGCCTCGGCTGTCTTTCGGCCGCTGGAGTGGCCTCGCCAGGTCCGCGTGGGGCTGAACTCGCCCAGCTTGTGGCCCACCATGTCCTCGGTGACGTACACTTTCTTGAATATCTTCCCGTTGTGGACCTCAAAGGTCAGACCGACAAATTCCGGAGGGATCGTGCAGCGCCTCGACCAAGTCTTGATCGTGCCATGTCCGCCGGCCCGCTGGACCTTCTCGAACAATCGAGGGTCCACATACGGCCCTTTCTTTAAGCTGCGTCCCATCTCAACCGTCCTCGCTCAGTGCACCCTACGTCCTGGTCTTACTTCCGCCCCGGCATCGAAACCTGCCCGTACCGCCGGCTCTTGCGGCGACGCAGGATTCGCCGGCTGGAGTTCTTCCGGGGGCTCCGTGTGCGGCCGCCCTTGGCCAGCACACCCGTCGGACTGCACGGGTGTCGTCCGCCGCCGCTGCGACCCTCGCCGCCACCCAGAGGATGCGCCACCGGGTTCTGAGCGACGCCACGCACGTGCGGCCTGCGACCCAGATAGCGTCGCCGGCCGGCCTTGCCGTACTTGATGTTCTTAAAGTCAAGGTTGCCCAACTGGCCGATGGTCGCCCGGCATTCGGTCCGCACTTGTCGCATTTCGCCCGACGGCAGCATCATGGTGGCCCATTCGCCCTCGCGAGCCACGAGCCGGGCAGCGCCTCCGGCGCTTCTCACCAGCTTTCCGCCTTGTCCCGCGATCAACTCCACGTTGTGGACGTCCATCCCCACCGGCACGTCTCGAAGCGGCATCGCACAACCCGGATCGGGCTCGACTCCCGGACCGCTGCCGACCTTGTCGCCGGCCTTCAGACCGTTGGGCGCGAGGATGTAACGAAGCTCTCCGTCATCGTAGCGGATGAGGGCAATGAAGCAATTCCGATTCGGATCGTATTCAATGGACTGGACGACAGCCTTGATCCCGTCCTTGTTGCGCTTGAAGTCGATCACGCGGTAGAGCCGCTTGTGGCCGCCGCCGCGGAACCGGGCCGTTATGAAACCCTGGTTGTTTCGCCCGCCGGTCTTGACCATCGGCCGGCATAGCGATTTGACCGGACGACGGCGCTTGTCGGAAAGCTCCGCGAAGTCGTTGACGCTGGACTGGCGTCGGCCCGCCGTCGTCTTCTTATGAATCCTGATTCCCATTTCCTATTCAACCCGGCGGCGCCTCTCGGCCCGCCTGTAAGCACGTCGCCTAGAACAGGTCGATGTGGCACTCCGGTCGCAGGACCACCACCGCCTTCTTCCAATGCCGCGTCATTCCGGTCTTGAATCGGTAGCGCCGCTGCTTGCCGACCCGCGTGCTCGTCCGCACGTTGGCCACCTTGACGCCGTAGATCTTCTCGATGGCGTCCCGAATCTCGATCTTGTTCGCCTGCGGATGCACCTCGAAGCTGTAGGCCCCGCCACGCCCAGGCCGAGTCCGAGTCGCTCCGGCGGACTGCTTGCTCTGATGGGTCCCCTTCTCGGTGACCAGCGGCCTTCTGATGACGTGGTAAATGTCCATAGTATCTTCCGCTAGCGAGTCTTGATCGTCTTGATCGTCTTGGTCGTCTTGGCGGGCTTGGCGGGCTTGGCGGGCTCATCCGCCTGCTTACTCAATTCTGAATTCAAGGCCGCAAACGCCTCCGGCGTGAAGATCAGGTGCCGGGCCCGCAGCACGTCGTACGCATTGAGGGTCCCCACGTCCTTCATCGCCAGCCGCTGAATATTGCGGCCGGACTTCGCTAGGTTCGGCTCCAGGCAAGCCACGGCGATCAGCGCGCCGCGCTCGGTCTTCGTCGCCTCAAGGGCAGCCGCCAGCTTGGCGGTTTTCGGCGCGTCGAACTGAAGGCCCTGAAGGATCAAGGTTGTTCCCGATTGGGCCTTCGCCAGAATGGCGCTGTTGCGCGCCATCCGCCGCATCTGCCGCGAGAACTTCATCGTGAAGTCCCGGTTGATCTTCGCGAAGGTATGGCCGCCGCCCACTCGCACCGGCGTCCGCAAGTTCCCGGCCCGCGCACGGCCGGTACCCTTCTGCCGGTAGAGTTTCCGCGAGGCGCCGTGCACCATGCCGCGACTCTTGGTCGTCACCGTCCCCTGGCGACGATTGGCCCGGTAGGTGACGACGGCTTGCTTGAGCAGGTGCGTCCGAACGCGGCCGCCGAGGCTGGCCGGGTCGAGCTTCTCGCTGCCGAGCTGCTTGCCCTCCATGTTGTATACCGGAATCTCGATCATCGCCCTATCTTCCGTCCGCCAATCAAAAAGGCCGCGAGCGACTCAAAGCCGCTCGCGGCCATGCTTCCCTAGGATTTTGCCTTCGCCCTGGAGACGACCAGGTAGCCGTTTCGAGGACCGGGCACCGCGCCTTCGATCAGGAGCAAGTTTCGCTCCTTGTCCACCGACACGAGGCGCTGGTTACGTACGGTGCAGCGCACGTGCCCCATGTGCCCAGCCATCTTCTTGCCCTTCTTGATGCAACGACCATGGCCGCGATTCCCGGAGGAACCGATGCCGCCAGGCGACCGATGCTTCCGCTCCGTGCCGTGGGAGCCCGGCTGCCCGCCGAAGTGGTGCCGCTTCATGACTCCCTGGTAGCCCTTGCCGATGCTTGTTCCCACCACGTCAACGAACTTGACCCCCTGCTCTTCGAAAAGCTCGACGGTGATCACGTCGCCCGCCGCCTTCTCCGCCGGCTTGGCCAGCCGAATCTCTCGAACAAACCGCTGGGGGACGGACTTGGCCTGTCGAGCGTGACCGATCGCCGGACGAGTCGAACGGCTCGGCTTGGCGCCTTCGAATCCCAACTGCACCGCCTCGTAGCCGTCGGTGTCGCGTGTCCTTACCTGTAGGATCGGACAGGGGCCGGCCTGCACGACGGTGACCGGAATGGTCGCGCCGCCTTCATCGAAGACCCGCGTCATGCCGACCTTTTTGCCCAAAATCGCCGCGTTCATGAGATACCGTCACCCTTCGACCTTGCCGGTTGCCGGTTACGCGCGATAGGACTCACGCGTCAAGAGTATCAAAAAAAGGGTTCGACTCGATCAGACTTCGGCCCGGGGCCGCCGGGACACCCAAGCTCGTCACGCCCTGATCTTGACAAACACACCCGCCGGCACCACCAGCCGGTTCAATGCTTCAACCGTACGCGCCGTCGGTTCGAAGATGTCAATGAGGCGCTTGTGCGTCCTCATCTCGAACTGCTCGCGCGACTTCTTGTCGATGTGTGGGCTCCGAAGCACCGTGTAGCGTTCGATCCGCGTCGGCAGCGGAATCGGTCCGCGCACGCGCGCGTTCGTCCGCTTGGCATGCTCGACGATCTCGCGCGCCGAACCGTCCAGCGCGCGGTGATCGTACGCCTCCATCCGAATGCGTATCCGGTCCAGCGCCACAAGCGCGCTCCAGGGGCCTGCCACTCGTTTAGCCAGCCCGTCGTTCGGGCAAGGCAAGACCAGACAGAGTACCACGCCCTAGGGGATTGTCAAGCTGGCTGAGGAGTACCCCCGAAACACCCAAGACAGGGCGCAACCTTATCTCGGAGGCCCCCTTAGGCAACAGTCGGCCCCCGCTGCCCGACCACATGGCCTAATTCAAGATACACTCAGTCCACATATCCGTGTCGGCGGAGCAGTTCACGCTCCAAATCCGGCGGCATAGGACCATATCGCAAAGGCTCCATCGACCAGCCCGCGCGCCCCTGGCTCAGCGTCCTGAGCCGCGTCGCGTACTGGAAGAGCTCGCCCAGCGGCGCCTCGGCATGAATCACCCGACGCGAACCCCTGGATTCGGTGTCCGTTATCAGCCCCCGGCGTGAGCTCAAATCACCGCTGACCGCCCCGAAATACTCATCCGGCACCGTGACCGCCAAACGCATGATCGGCTCCAGCATGATCGGTCCGGCGGCCTTCATCGCCTGCTCGAACGCCAGCCTGGCGGCACTCTCGAAGGCCAGCTCCGAGCTGTCTACCTCGTGCTCCTGCCCCCCCAAGAGAGTCGCCCGGACGTCGAGTATCTCGTACCCCGCCAACACGCCGACCTGTAGGGAATCACGGACTCCCCGCTCGACGGCTGAGATGTATTCACGCCGCAGTTCTCCGCCGCGCGTCTCGTCAACGAACTCAAAGTGTTCGCCGCCTTTCTGAGGCTGCACGGGCTCGACACGAAGCCTGACCACGGCATACTGTCCCCGGCCGCCGGTCTGCCGGATGAACCGTCCCTCGGCCTCGCCCGCCCGGGTGATCGTCTCGCGATAGGCCACCAACGGCCGGCCGACGCTTACAGGCACCTTAAACTCATGCTCCAGCCGATAAGCGAGCACCTCCAGGTGCAGCTCCCCCATGCCGCTGATGATGGTCTGCCCGGTATCCTGGTCGTAGTGATACCGAAACGTCGGGTCCTGCCGGGCCAGCCGGTCCAGCGACTCGATCAACTGCTCCTTGTCCTTCGTGTTCTTAGGCTCGACGGAGACGCTGATCACCGGCTCGGGAAACTCGATCCGCTCCAGGACCACGGTGTCTTTCGCTTCGCAAAGCGTGTGGCCGGTCAGGGCGTCCTTCAAGCCGACGCAGGCCGCGATCTCCCCCGCCGGGGCTCTGTCGATCTGCTCGCGACGCTTGGCGAACATCTTGAACATCCGGCTGATGTTTTCCTTCTTGCCGGTGTTCGCGTCCAGGACGCGCATCCCGCTCTTGAGCACGCCGCTGTAGACCCGCACATAGAATAGGTCTAACGGTTTCTCCGCCACGATCTTGAACACCAGGGCGGCCAGCGGCTCTCCTTCCGAGGGCCTTCGAGAAACAAGCGTGTGGTCGTCCGCCGAGCGGAATCCCTGCACGGCCGGTCTTTCCAGCGGCGACGGCAGGAAATCAATCACTCCGTCGAGCAGGGGCTGGACTCCGATGTGCCTCAGGGCCGAGCCGCAATAGACGGGTTGCAGTCGCCCCGCGATCGTCGCGCGTCGCAGCGCAGAGCGGAGCTCGTCCGCCGAAGGCGTCTGGCCCTCCAGGTACTTGCCCATCAGCCCGTCGTCGGTCTCGGCGACTATTTCCTCGAGGTCGTGACGCCAGCGGCTCGCCTCCTCCATTGAATCGACGGGCACATCTTCCTCGCTGAGCGTCGTGCCCTGCGCGCCGGAGAACCGAATGGCCTTCATGCGCATCAGGTCGATGACCCCGGCAAACGTTCCCTCGGCCCCGATGGGGATCTGCAAGACGGCCGGAGCGCCTCCGAGCCGCCGCTTGATCGATGAGACCGATCCCTCGAAATCGGCCCCGATCTTGTCCATCTTGTTGATGAAGCACAGGCGCGGCACCGAGTATTTGTCCGCCTGGTGCCAGACCGTCTCCGATTGGGCCTCGACCCCCTCCTTCGCGTCGAACACGACGATGGCCCCGTCGAGCACGCGCAATGATCGCTCCACCTCGGCCGTGAAGTCGACGTGGCCTGGCGTATCGATCAGATTCAGCGAGTGGCCCTTCCACGGGCAGGTGACCGCCGCGCTGAAGATGGTGATGCCGCGCTCTTGTTCCTGCTCGTCGAAGTCGGTGATGGTGGTCCCGTCGTCGACCTCACCCATCTTGTGCGATCGACCGGTGTAGAAGAGGACCCGCTCGGTGGTGGTCGTCTTGCCGGCATCGATGTGCGCCGCAATGCCGATGTTGCGGACGCGGGATAAATGGCCGGGATCGTCCGTGTCGCTTTCCGTTTTTTGTTCCTTAATTGTCGGCGCCGGCATGGCTGGGTCCCTTACCCCGTGAAGTATACTATCGGCATGATCAGCCCCCAGCAGGGCCCCCGAGGGGCAATGCGAGTTCAATCCTCAACTCCAAAATGCTGCCCCGCCAGAGCCGCAACTGCGCAGTAAAAAAAGCACCGTGGCCCTTGAAGGCCACGGCGCTTGGAATGCGAATCGGAGAATACTAAGGGGGGGTCTTAGCGTCGGCGTCGGCGGGCGAACATCACCAATCCGCCGAGGACCATGGCAACCGTCGAGGGCTCTGGAACATGGATGCTGACGGTCAGGAGGTAGTCGCCCTCCTGCGGGTGCGCGGTCCCACTAAAGTCGTCGAGACCGTCCCAGTCGAAGTCGCCGTAGCCGCTGACGACGATGTAATAGGTGTCGTCACCATCGCCATCATCGTTGCCGCCGTTATGAACGAAGCGGATCGCGCCGCCCTGGAAGCCAGGAGCGCCGCCAATGTCGGTGCCGGAGTCATCGCTGATGCCAAGTGTCACGCCGCTGCTATCCACGAGGCCCAGCGTCGTATCGGGGACGCTGAAGGTCGGCGACAGCGGGGTCGTGATAAACGTCAGGATGCAGCCGTTCGGAACGGTGACGCTATAGAAGTCAACGTCACCCGCGCTAAGCGACCCTAAGCCGACATCGGCGCTCAGATCACATAGGGGTGTGTTGAAATCAAAGTCGTCGCTGACCAACGGGTCCGCCCCGGCGGCCGTGCCATTCCCGGCGGTATCGAAGCCGACGAAAACGGCGTTGGCGGGAACCGCCGCCACCAACAAAATCGCTGCGATAAGTGCTGTGATCCGCATTTCATCTCCTCCGTTTTTGGTGACGCCCTCGCGGGGCACACCCTGCTCCTCACCCGCTATGGGTGCAATCCCTCAACTCACTTCTGCCAAGATACCAGGACCGCCCCATCCTGTCAACCCTTTGAGCCCCCTAATTTCTATTTTTTAGCGGAGCACCGGTTTTTCAGTCCGCAACCCATCTTCTTGAACCTGCCCTTGCAGCTTGTCCCTCGCCTTATCAGACAATAAATCATTCTAATGCATTTAACAATAACACGTTACGCATAGAATTGATTATTGTCAACCGATACTAGTTGCCTGAAAAGCAGCTCGTCGGAGGCCCCCGTCTAGCACCCCACCGCCCCCTTTTTTGGGCTTCCACGGGTGGGCCTACCGGCCGATTTTGGACTGGTTTATTCCATACTACCGCCCCGTTCTTTGGGGGCTCCTAATCCGCCTTGGACGCCAAGTCCCAATCCCGATAATCCTCACAGATCATGCCCCCACTCCCTACAGCCGATCGACTCGAGTCGAGAGGCGCTTTGTAAGGTCAGACTGCCTGGCCCTATTGCACGCTAGGAAACCGGTGCTCCCCGCTTGCGGCAGTACAATCAGGCAGGAATGAGCAAGACTGCTCGGGAGTGGCCTATGAATGCATTCTTGCGGAGAGTGGCCCCGGGCAAGGTGGCGCAGCCGATCCCCGTCGGGGCTTCCTGCCTCTTATTGTTGGTGACCTGCCAAGGGGCGTCTGCCGGGGACACCCTCCAAGCAATTGAGGCCGCCTGCGTCCAACGTATTGCCGAGCGGCCCTCGCTGACCGCTAAAATCAGGATGCAAACCGTTCGCCTGACGGGCGCCGAAGTGATCATCAGCGACTCCAACGGGACCTACGAGCACCTCCTGAAGGGTGATCAGCTCCTGTTCCGGGTTGAGATGAAGAACGAGGTAACCACCCGAAGCCGCGGCCGCGAAGTTCGCGCAGTGCAGCAACTCCTGACCGTCTGCGACGGCCGCTTCGCCTTTACACTGACCCAACAGGGGACCAGCAAAAGCGTTGTGAAGAACCTGATGCAGCCGGGGCAGTCTACGCTGGCGGACAAGCCGTTTTTTGAAGGGCTTCGCCGGGGGTTCGAGGTCAAGGTCCTTCCTGACGCCAAGCTCGGCGATGAGGATGCCTGGGTCATTGAGGCGATCCCCAGGCAGCTCGGCCCCGGTCAGCCGGCCAAGATGGTTCATTACATCCTCAAGTCATCCGGGATTCGCTCGAAAAGCACCGGTCACGATCAGATGGGACGGAGGATCCAACTCACCCAATTGACGGAATTGAGCTTCGAGGCGACCGCGGACGCGAAAAGATTCCGGTTCGAACTTCCGAAGGGCGTGGAAGTGCTCGACCTCACCAAGTAGGCGGGCCGGCAGGATCGTGAGGCTACGAATAGAGGTCGCCGCAACCACCGATGCGGCAAGCACAAGATCGGGGGTCCGTCGCTTTGACGCCCCAAATGCTTGACTTCGACGACAGCCGGATGATACGCTTAACCCGCTTTGAAGCACTTCGAACCGACCGACGTCACAAATCGCTCGGGCCCAATCATTGCGGGGCGCCCATTGTGAGTGAGGGCGCGGCCGGCAAGCCCGAATGGATCGTAAGGAGCGAAACCATGTGCGAGCCAATCGCCACGGGGGCGCGGGCACTGACGATCTACTTCTGGCTGCTTCCGGCGTTTGTCGGCGGACAGGTGGCGTTCACGGACGGGTCGACCCCTGCGGGGATCCTCCCCTCGGCCCCGCCGATCGGCAATGCAAAAATGGCGGCGGGCGCCATCGCCGCCGATTACGACGATGACGGCCTCGTCGATCTGTTCATTCCCAACGGCAGCGGATTCCCCGATCAGCTTTACCACAATCTCGGCGGGGGTCTTTTTGACGAGGTCGCCCAGGACGCCGGGGTCGATTTTCGCGAGACCACGATGGGCGCCTTGTTCCTCGACTACGACGGCGACCACGATCTCGACTTGCTTACCACGCATGAGACAGGAGCCACGGCCTTTCGGCTTTACCGGCAGGACGCGCCGGGCGTGTTCGTGAACCAAACCGTCGCCGCCGGATTGAGTCTCGACATGGGTCCCAAGATGAACTCCATGCAGCCCCTGAAGCGTTCTGGCGCCTGCGCCGGGGACATCAACGGCGATTCCTATCTGGATTTCTGTGTGACCACCTGGAACGGCCAGTCGCGGCTGTTTCTCAATCAGAAGAACGGCACCTTCACCGAAATCACCGTCAGCAGCGGGCTTTCGGCCCTTCGACATTACTGGCAGCCGATCATGGCCGACTTCAACAGTGACGGCTGGCTGGACATCTACATGGCCGTTGATTTCGAGGCCAATCAACTGTGGATTAACCAGAAGAACGGCACGTTCGTCGATGTTGCCGCGGCCGCCGGCGTGGCGAACTTGATGAACGACATGGGGGCGACGCTGGGCGACTACGACAACGACGGCGACCTGGACCTCTACCTGACCAATATCTACGAGATCGACTTCATCCTTCAGGTCCAGGAGAACAACGTCCTCTATCGCAACAACTCGGTCGGTGAAACCGTGAGCTTCAGCGACGAGTCCTTCAATTGTCAGGTCGCCGACGGCCGCTGGGGCTGGGGCGCCACCTTCTTGGACGCCGACCGCGACGGATGGGTCGACATCGCCGCCACAAACGGTTGGAGCTTCGGCGCCTGGGTGATCGACCCATCAAAGTTCTTCCGCAATCCAGGTGTGCCGCCCTTCGTCTTCCTCAACGAGTCCAACGCCGTCGGCTTCAACGATATCTTCTGGGGCAGCGCACTGATCGCCCTCGATTTCGACCGCGACGGCGATCTCGACATGGTTCAGGCCCGGATGGACGGCCCGATCCGTCTGCTCAAGAACACGCTCACCGGGGACGCCGCCAGCCGCCACTACCTGACCGTCCGGCCGCGGATGAATGGGCCGAATTACAGCGCGATCGGCACGATCGTCCGCATCTCGGCGGGCGGACTCAACCAGATGCGATTGATCAGCGCCGGCATGAGCTGCATGGGCCAAGAGCCGGCGGAGGCGTTCTTCGGCCTGGGCGCCGCGACCGCCGTCGATTCGCTCACCGTCGAGTGGCCCGACGGCACCGAGACGGTGCAGACCAACGTCGCCGCCGACCAGTTGCACACGATCTTGCACGGCGGATTCGGCGACCTCGACGCCGACGGCGACATCGACAATGACGACATGGCGATCTTCTTGCCGTGCTACACCGGCCCGACCGGCGGCGGGATCATCTACGCCGGCGGCTGCCGAGCCGCGGACGTCGACAGCCAAGGCGACGTGGACTGCGACGACTATCAGGTCGTTAAGCAGGCGTTCATTGACAGTTCAGGCTTCACCCCCACCCTGCCGCTCCAGGATTTCGTCAACGTTCTGACCGGCGTTGATCTGGACCCCGGCCGCCGCTGCATGGCCGACATGAACGCCAGCGGCCAGCCGGACCAGGCCGACGTGGGTCCTTATGTGAGCGCTCTCCTGACGGTGCCCCCCGCTTGAGATAAGCATTCCCTTCCAACACTGCGGCCGAGAGGAGTCGAACCTCCACGATCTTGCGATCACTAGGACCTGAACCTAGCGCGTCTGCCAATTCCGCCACGGCCGCGGAGGGGGTCCAATTCGCTTAGGAGCCGCAAGAAAACGGCTGAACCCAGCGCGGCATCGAAGTCTATTCCGCCCCGACCACGTCGACAAGTGGCGGCGAGGACTTCGCACGGACAGGCGAAATTCCATCCGCCGGACCGCGCCTGGTGCATGCGACGGCGCTAGCCGGAATCCCGCGAATCAGCCATTCTCGCCGCGTTTTTCGGGTCAGATCGCCGCATCGCCCGGGGGCTGGTCATGCTGTCATTCCAAAAGCCGATATGTTATCCTAGCTGCCCTCGAACGATGGTCGGATGCCCATGCCGCTGAAGGAAAACCTCTGCCGCGACAAGATCGCCTCGCTGGGTCGAAAGGAGGCCCTCACCGTCTCTCCGTCCACGTCCGTGGCAGAGGCGGTGGCCATGATGCAATCGCACCGTGCCGGCTGCCTTTTCGTCACCGAGGGGGAGCGGCTGGCGGGCATTTTCACCGAGCGCGACCTGCTCAAGCGGGTTCTCGGCCGTAAGCAGCCCTTCAGTGCTATGATCCAGTCCGTGATGACGCCGAGTCCGGCTGCCGTCCAGGACGACGAGCCGATCGAGTCCGCCCTCCGAAAGATGTGCGAAGGGGGTTATCGGCATCTGCCGCTCGTGGATAAGCGAGGTCGGGCCGCCGGCCGCGTTTCGGTTCGTGAAATAGTTCACTACATGGTCGAGCACTTTCCGAATGCTGTATACAATTTGCCGCCCAGTCCGGATCAGGTCCCAACGGCCCCGGATGGCGCCTAGGGTTCCTCCGGGCGGCGCTCGACCGCAACGACACGCTATTTGGACGCAAAAACGAAGCCAACCATGACAACCAACACCATCACCCCGAAGTCCGGTTCAAAACAGATCACCCCACTCGAGGAAGCCACCATCCGATTCGCCGGGGACTCCGGCGACGGCATGCAGCTCGCCGGGACGCAGTTCACCCGCAGCACCGCCATCTTCGGCAACGACATCAGCACCTTCCCAGACTTCCCAGCGGAGATTCGGGCCCCGGCCGGCACCCTGGCGGGCGTCAGCGGCTTTCAAATCAATTTCAGCAGCCATGAGATCCACACCCCAGGCGACATGGTGGACACGTTGGTCGCTTTCAATCCGGCCGCCCTGAAGGCCAATCTTGGTGACGTACGCCCCGGCGGGACGCTCATCATCAACGAAGACGCCTTCGACAAGGGCAGCCTGAAGAAGGCCGGCTACGAACAGAGCCCGCTCGAAGACGGCAGCCTTTCAGCATTCAAGGTTCATCGCGTCCCGATCGCCCGACTCAACCGCGAGGCCCTGAAGGACTCAGGCCTGGGGACCCGCGAGGCCGACCGCTGCAAGAACTTCTTCGCACTTGGCCTTTTGACCTGGCTCTACGGCCGGCCGATGGAGCCGCCCCTCGCCTGGATCGACTCAAAGTTCGGCAAGAACCCCACGGTCGCCGAAGCGAACAAGACCGTCCTGAAGGCTGGATATTTCTACGGCGAGACCTGCGAAATCTTTGCCAGCAGCTTCCAGGTGGCCAAGGCCGCCCTTCCGCCCGGCAAGTATCGGCGCATCTCGGGCAACGAGGCCCTCTCGCTTGGCCTGATTGCCGCGGCCAAGATCGTCGACAAGGAACTCTTCTACGGCAGCTATCCGATCACCCCGGCCAGCGACATTCTCCACACCCTGGCCCGCTACAAGAACTACCGGGTGAAGACCTTCCAGGCCGAAGACGAGATCGCCGCAATCTGCTCCGCGATCGGCGCTTCATTCACCGGTGACATCGCCGCCACCGGCACCAGCGGCCCGGGACTGGCCCTCAAGGGAGAGGCCATCGGCTTGGCGGTCATGACCGAACTGCCCCTGGTCATCGTCGACGTGCAGCGCGGCGGCCCAAGCACCGGCCTGCCCACCAAGACCGAGCAGGCCGACCTCCTCCAGGCAATCTCCGGCCGCAACGGTGAGTGCCCGGTCTGCGTCATTGCCGCTTCCTCGCCGGCGGACTGCTTCTACGTGGCCATCGAGGCCTGCCGCATCGCCACCCGTTTCATGGTCCCGGTCATTCTTCTGACCGACGGGTACATCGCCAACGGCGAGGAGCCCTGGGCCATTCCCGCCGTCGGCAGCCTTCCGAAGTTTACTGTGACGCACCCGACAACCACAGGCGGCAACGGCTTTTTGCCCTACGAGCGCAACGAACGCCTCGGGCGCCCTTGGGCCCTGCCCGGCACGCCGGGACTGGAGCATCGCATCGGCGGACTGGAAAAGCAGGACATCACCGGGAACGTGAGCTACGACCCGGAGAACCACCAGCGCATGGTCCACCTTCGGGCTAAGAAGGTGGCGTCGATCGCCCTGGACGTACCGGAGCAGACGGTGATGGGGCCGCCAAGCGGAGACTTGTTGGTCCTGGGCTGGGGCGGTACCGCCGGAGCCATCCGCAGCGCCGTTGAGCGCGTGCAGCATCAAGGCTACAAGGTCGCGGCCTGCCACCTGCGGTACTTGAATCCCTTCCCGCGGAACCTGGCGTCGATCCTGGGCAACTACAAGCGCGTGCTGATCCCGGAACTGAACATGGGCCAGCTCAGGATGCTCATTCGAGCCAACTTCCTCATCGACGCGGTGGGACTCAACAAGATCAAGGGAAAGCCCTTCCTGATCTCGGAGATCGAATCCAGGATCAAGGAAGTGATCGAAGGAAAAGCATAAATGTCAACCTCGACGCTGCCTCAACTGACGCCCAAGGATTTCGCCAGCGATCAGGACGTTCGCTGGTGCCCCGGCTGCGGGGATTACTCAATCCTCGCACAAGCCAAGAAGATCATGCCCGATCTCGGCATCCCCCGGGAAAAGATGGTCTTCGTCTCCGGCATCGGCTGCTCGAGCCGGTTTCCCTACTACATGAGCACCTACGGCTTTCACACCATCCACGGCCGGGCCACCGCGGTCGCAACCGGGGTCAAGGTCGCCAATCCCGACCTGTCCGTCTGGATCGTCACCGGCGACGGCGACGGCCTCTCCATCGGCGGCAATCACTTGGTCCACCTGATCCGTCGCAACCTCGACGTGAACATCCTGCTCTTCAACAACCGGATCTACGGCCTGACCAAGGGGCAATACTCCCCCACCTCGGAACTGGGCAAGAAGACCAAGTCCACCCCGATGGGCTCGGTGGACAATCCGCTCCATCCGCTCTCGCTCGCCATCGGCGCCGAGGCCACCTTCGTCGCCCGGACCATGGACGTAAACGTCAAGCACCTGGCTGAGATCCTTCAGCGGGCCGCCCAGCACAAGGGCACGTCGTTCGTGGAAATCTACCAGAACTGCAACGTCTTCAACGACGGCGCCTTCGAATACGCCAGCAACAGGGAGCAGAAGGACGACACCACCATCTATCTGGAGAACGGCAAGCCCCTGATTTTCGGCAAGAACCGCGACCGGGGCATCCGGCTCAACAAGGAATTGGAGCCGGAGATCGTCCAGCTCGGCGGCGACGTCAAGGAGGACGACCTCCTCTTCCACGACGAGAAAGCCGCGGAGCCCTCGCTGGCCTTCATGCTCAGCCGCATGCGTTATCCCGAGTTTCCCGAGCCCATGGGCGTCCTCCGCAGCGTCGACGCTCCGCTCTTCGAGGACGGCGTCCACGCCCAGATCAAGGCCGCCATCGACAAGCAGGGAGCGGGAACCTTGGAAAAGCTGATCGACTCTGGGGATACTTGGATCGTGGAATAGCTGCGTGATCTGCCCTGCCTGCACCTACAGCAATCTCGAAGGCGCAGACGTCTGCGAGAGCTGCGGTCACGACCTGGCCGAAGGCACGCCCTCGACCGAGCTCACTCCGGTCGCCGACAGCCTGGCGCTCACTCCGCTGCGCAAGGTCGAAGCCCCCGCGGCCATCATGGTCCCGCCGACCGCCACCCTGGTCGAAGTGGTCGATCGACTCGTCGCGGGCAACGTCGGCTGCGTCCTGGTGGTGGCGAAGGACAGGCTGGTCGGCATCTTCAGCGAGCGGGACCTACTCATGAAGGCTGCCCACCGCTACGAGGAACTCAAGAATTGCCCCGTGCGAGACTTCATGACTGCCGACCCCGAGACGCTCGGTCCGGACGCCACCGTGGCGTGGGCCCTCAACCGCATGGATGTCGGCGGCTTCCGCCATATCCCAATCGTCGAGAATGACCGGCCGATCGGGCTGCTCTCCGTGAAGGACCTGGTCCGCCACCTCGGCGCCACCTTCCTGGCCCAGAGCGCCTGATCCCTCTCTTGCCAGGGCGGCCGATACTTTCATATCATCCGCCACTGGCCGCCGCGGTCTTTGTCAATACTCTCGTCGCCACCCGAGGCCATGCTCCATGGAATCCCTCATGACCAAGCCCCCCGCCGCCGACCTTGCTCCCATCCCGCTGCTGGACCTGCCGGCCCAATACGACTCGATTCGCGAAGAGATTCGCGCGGCCATCGACGACGTGTGCGAGTCGCAGCGCTTCATCGGCGGGCCCAAGGTCCAGGCCTGTGAGGAAGCCGTGGCCGCCTACTGCGGATGCGCCTGCGGAGTGGGCGTCTCCAGCGGGACCGACGCCCTGCTTTGCGGAATGATGGCTGTGGGGATCGGACCGGGAGATGAGGTCATCGTCCCGACCTTCACCTTCTTCGCCACCGCCGGATGCGTCAGCCGCCTCGGCGCCAAACCGGTCTTCGTGGATGTGGATCGCGACACCTTCAACACCACCGCGGCTCTCATCGAGCCGGCCATCACCGCCCGCACCAAGCTGATCATCCCGGTGCACCTGTTCGGCCAATGCGCGGATATGGATCCTATCCTCCGGCTCGCGGAGTCCCGAAACATCCCGGTGATGGAGGACGCGGCCCAATCCATCGGCGCAACCTACAAGGGCCTCAAGGCGTGCAGCATGGGCCTCCTGGGCACCCTGTCGTTCTTTCCCAGCAAGAACCTGGGGGCCTTCGGCGACGCCGGCATGATCTGCACGAACAATTGGTCCCTGGCCGACCGCCTCCGGCTCTTCCGCGACCACGGCGCTCAGCCCAAGTATTATCACCGCTGGATCGGCGGCAACTTCCGCCTCGACGCCTTGCAGGCCGCCATAATCAGCGTCAAGCTCGCGCACCTCGACGACTGGTCGCGGAAGCGCGCCTCGAACGCCCGTCGCTACGATGAAGTATTCCGCGGAACGCCGGTTAAGACCCCCGTCATCGCCGGGGAGAATCGCTCGATATACAACCAATACGTTGTCCGCGTCCCGCGCCGCGACGAGCTGCGCCGGCGCCTCGCCGAGCGCGGCATCGGCACCGAAGTCTATTACCCCGTTGCCCTGCACCGGCAGGAGTGCTTCGCCGGCCTCGGCTACTCCCAGGGCGACTTCCCCGTTTCCGAGGCTGTCGCCGACGAGGCGCTCGCCCTGCCGATCTACCCCGAGCTGACCGACCGCCAGCAGCAGCGAATCGCTACAACTATTCTCGACTTCTATCGCACGGGAGCCTAAGGCGGTGACCTATCCGGTCCTCGGCGAAAGCACGACCGCCGCGCTTCGCGATTCTTACTGTTGGCCCTTCGCCGTCAGCCTGGCCGCGACGCTCCTGTTTGTCCCGATGGTCCGATGGCTCGCTGTCCGGCTGGACCTCTTTGACCGTCCGGATGCCGGGCTCAAGCCGCACGACCGGCCGATTCCCTGCCTGGGCGGCGTAGGCATGTACCTCGGCTGGTGCGCTGCGCTGGCCGTCGCCTACGCCTGGATCGAGCCCTGCCGCGGCGCAGTTCCCTGGGTCGCCGCCGCCGGGACGCTGCTAACCCTCACCGGCGTTGCCGACGACCTGTGGCGACTCTCACCGAAGGTCCGTCTCGTCGTCCAGGCCGTCGCGGCCGTGCTGCTTATGTATGGCGGCGTAGGCCGCAAAGCCGCGTCCGCCCTGATCGAGCCCCTGCGAACAAGTCTTCCCTCTTTTGCCGCCACTGAAACCGTCGAACTCTGCTTCGCCGCCCTCGTGTGCGTCTTCACGCTCGCCGGGGCCATGAACGCGACGAACTTCATCGACGGCCTCGACGGACTCTGCGCAGGGATCGTCGCCATCGCCTCGCTCGGCTTCCTGGCCATCAGCCTCACCGTGGGCCATGCCGCCGGAGGCGTCGATCCGGCCGGGCCGTTGCGACTCATCCTTTGTGCCGCGCTTCTCGGCATGTGCGCGGGCCTGTTGTGGTACAACTTCAATCCGGCATCGATCTTCATGGGCGACGGCGGCTCGCTCCTGCTCGGCTTCAACGTCGCGGTAATAATGCTCCTACTCATGGAGCAGCCGGCGCACGCCGGTTACGCCACATGGCGATGGTTCGACGGCGCGCTGATCGCCTTTGCCTTTCCCGTGCTCGACACGGGCGTGGCCATTTCCCGTCGCTGGCTCAACCGCAGACCGCTCTTCGTAGGAGACCGCAGCCACTTGTACGACCAGCTCCGCGACCGCGGACTCTCCGTGCGGCATACCGTTCTCATTTGTTACGCCCTGGGCGGCGCCTTCGCGCTGATCGGCGCTCTGGCCGTGCGCCTGCCGGCGATACTGCTCTTTGCCGTGTTGATCGGCATCCCCGGCGTCGCCGGCTACACCTGCCGAAAACTGGGGCTGCTCAAGGTGGACGACGCCGCGATCCGCTCGACCGGCTGACGCGACTTGGGTCAACCGCCGCTGTCGCTCCGCTCGTTAGCCCCCCATAACCCCCCTCGAAACCTCGCCCGATTCGCCAGTGAAAGCGAATCGCCGGATTGGCCGATGGACCGGGTATGCCGCTGGTGAAGCCCAAGCCCACCCGACGCGTTCGAAAAGGCGTGGGAAGCGCGGCGCTCACCGCCCCGGCAGAAAAGCCGAGGCGGCCGCAGCCTCCGGCGGCCGTCAAAATCCGCGTCTTGAGCTACAACATCCTTTACGGCTGCCGCTGGACGCAGGTACGCGATCTGCTCCTGGCCAACCCCGCGGACATCATTTGTCTCCAGGAGGTCCCCCAGCATGGTCATCGGCGTCCTAACGCGGTGCGCGCCGACCAGATACTCCACGACCTCGACCGCCCGCACAGCCTGGCGATGCTCTGGTATCGCCCTCCCCGGCGTGTCGGCAACATGACGCTGGTGGCCGGCAGCATCGACAAGGGGCAAATCCTCTCCACCTCGCTGTCGCAACCCTACGGTCTGGTCAATCGCGTGGTGGTAGGAGGGGTCAACCTAACGGTGGTCAACGTTCATTTCACTGAGATGCTCGGGCCGCCTCCCATCGCGTTTCCCTTCAGCGAGATGCTCCGCACGAGAGAGGCGCTGGACTTGACTCGTCGCTTTCGCGGGCGGCAGGAACCGGTCCTGGTCCTCGGCGATTTCAACAGCTTCTGGCCGGCCCCGGCGTGCTGGGTCATGCGAACGAACTGGACCGAGTGCCGGCGCGCCGTGGGCGGCCGGCACCCAGGCACCAGAAAGACCTATGGCCTTCCTTTCGTCATCGACCACATTTTCGTTCGGGGCCCGGTCCGGGTGCACGACTATCGAGTCATCGACGGCGGCGGATCGGACCATCGCGCGGTCTATGCCGCCCTGGAGGTCGCTCCTCCGCGAGCGGCAATCGCCGACCCCGAAAACGAAACAAATCAGATGTGAGTCGATCCTAGCGATCCGCCCGAGATGTCGCTTGCTACGAGACCGCGGCGAGCTGCTCTTCGGAGATGAGGCCGCGGTACTTTTCCTGGGCCATGACCTCCTCCGTGGGAATCATGGTTATGACGTCCCAGGGGCAAACTTGGGCGCAGAGCTTGCAGCCGATGCAGACCTGGAGGTCGATCGTGCAGATGCCCATCGCGTAGCCGGGGTGATGCGGGTCCTTGATCTTGTCGATGCAATCGACGGGACAGACCGTCACGCAGGCATCGCAGCCCGTGCAGAGGTCTTCGTCGAGGATCGCCAGTTGTTTGGGAAGCTTCTTGGCCATATCCCGTCAACAGAAATCAGCGCCGTGCCTCTACCCGCCATGACCGACGCAAGCCAATCCGGAAATCGGGGCGGCGCAACTCTAATCACTCCTGGAAAATAGTGTACGAGTTGGCCTTAGGCAAGGCCGCTTGATGGATGGGTCGGGGGAACGCCGGCTCCTCCCTTGCGACTCCGAACGTCCGGGCGAAGCTTCCGCGACGCATCACGCCTCGCCGGAGGGCCGTCGGCTCCAGCCGTCACGACACCGAATCCAGGGAGGATTCGCTTTCGGCCGTTTCCGTTATGGGAACGGCTGCCGTTGCCGTCGATGGGAACCTCGACCTCCTCCACGACGGGTGGAGAGGGGCGGCTATTGCGGATCCGCTCGTCGGCGGCGCCGCTGATGAGTTCCTCGGTGGTGACCAGGATGGCTCCCTTGGCTTCGATCTGCCTCATGGCCAAGTCGGCGTCCGTAGCGCTCCAGAATCCGCATGCATCGGTGACAACGGCCACGCGATGCTGTCTGGCCAACAGGCCCAGGGCGGCGGCCTTGACGCAATGTTCGGCAACGGTGCCGAAAATCACCAAGTGATTCACGGCGACGGCCTGCATCAGCCGATCGGCCTTGGGGTTCGACAGGAAGTCCCGGCAACGCTTGGTGAAGATCACCTGTTGGAAGCGCCGGAAGACGTCGATTGGAAGGTCAATGGTATTGTCGCCTGCGAAAACCACCCTGCGCGGCATTAGGGTAAACGGAATCTTCCTTTGCCCGCTGGTGCGATCGACGCAGTACGATGGCAGACCCCTTGAAGACTCGCCGGGCCGATGTGACTCCAGACTTGAGATGATCGGCACCCGCTCAACCCGGCCCCAATTCATGAGTCTGCGTATGTTTGGGAGGATTGCGGCCCGGTTGGTGACGGGCAGGGCGCCTCGTGGAAGCAGAAGATCACACTGCGTGTTCAGGTCGATCAGGATCCGATCGAAAGAACTGCGGCGCGTCGTGCTGCTCATTCCCGCCTCCCCTCACACGGCCTGAGTGCCGGACGTCAGCGATGATCACTTTTGGAACTCACAGTCCGCGCTTACTCGGCGCGCCAGCTGTGATTCCTGGGAAAGGCTCTACCAACCGACATTGTGAAATGCACCTCAATCCCTCTCCCACAGGAGGTGCGTCCCCGTCGTTGTCAAAATACTACCCCTCAACCCCGGGGAAAGCTAGAAAGGATTTGATTAAGAATCACTTTAGGAAGGCCCGAGATTCCCGACATCCTTGGTCCTCACAGAGAGTTATGCGACCGATACGTGCGCCCCAGACCGCGCCTACGTCCCATGCTCTACGCCGCGTAAATTTTGCCCAACTTATCAGAACACAGGGTCCACGCCGCGCGTGCAGGGGCTTCCGAGGTTTGGCACACCCCCCTGGCGGTCGCATTCCGGCCTGCCGGATGTTTTGCGATGTCGCACCACTGGAAATCCATGCTTCAGCGCGAGTCCACCCCAGGCTCTGCGAAGAATGGCTCGCGATCGTTGACAGTTACCTGCAAGGGCGCAAAATCGCCCGCTCATGGATCGCCTTTCAACCTCGATTGTCCCGCCGCACCGGACGCTAATTCGCGGGCCATGTCACACGATTCGCCTCCGGCGGTGGTTCGTCTGGGGGTTGCTGCCGGCGGCGGCGCTCGGTGGCTGCGCCGATGTCGATTGGAATTGGGACCTCGGCTGGTGGAAGCGCCCACACCGCGTAGTCCGACCTACCCGGCCGGCCCCTGCCGCCGCCGATCACAACGAAGTAGAAAGCGCTTCCTCAGCGCGGGACCGGCAGGACACAGAGACTGATCTCGATCAGCGACACGATGCCCCAGAGCGGTCTGCCGATGCCGCCGACCCGCAACGAGAGGCGACGCTCGACGATCGACAAGCAACTACTCCGCGATTCTCCCCTGTCGACAAACCGTTCTATCATCTGTATCTGACCAACAAGCCGGTCGACGAGTCTGAAGAGCGGGGCGAGTTCCTCCTCATGCTGAAAAACGCGGTTCCGCGGGGTTGCGCCCGCATCCTCGAAATGCTCTATCCCCCGATGGGACGATCGGGCAGCGCCGATGACTCATACCTCATCTACGAAAATCCCGACGAGTTCGCTGCGGCGGCCCGCTTCGTTCCGACCCTGGATGTCTCCACGCTCGACCAAACGCAGGGAACCGTGGGACCGGACGAGGCCTTCCGCGCCGGTATCGGCCTTGCCTATACAGTCCTGGATGCGGGGGCCGTGGCCCCGCGCGAACAGGTGGACGCCTGCATGCGCAAACTTTCAGAGGCTGCCCAATCCTCCTCGCTTCCGGCACAACGCCGTTGGGCCGCGGCCGTCGTCGCCGGCCGCCTCGCCTCGGACTACAGCTACGACTACCCCTCGGCCAGAAGTTTCTACTTACAGGCCGAACGGGCATCTCAGGATGGATCGTTGGAGCAGATGATCGCTCGATGGTGGAAGGCCGACAGCCTCGTTCAGGAGGGCAAGCGCGCGGAAGCCGCGATGATTTTCAAGGCCATCGTCGATGAATGGCGGCACAAATGGGAGGGGTCCTACGTCGTACGGCGCTCGCTCGCGGCGCTTGAACAGCCCGTGGACGAATGAGCACGCGCCAGACTGGCGCGGGCGGCCTTCAGCGATTCGATGCGGCCTTGGCCCACATTCCGCTGCGCGGCTGAATCGACTCGAGTTGCCGCAGATAGTCCGCCAGTTCGTTCTCGCTGAACCCTTGGAGGAACTCTCGCCGCGCGGAGCGGTTCAGTTCCATGATTCGCTCGATTAGCTCGCGCTTGGACATACCGATCGTCTCCGCATGACTGAGGGCGTTGTGCACTGCGGCGGCATCAGCCCGACCGAGGATTCCGGCGGCTGCCGACTGCGGCCTTGTGCTTGCGGGCCCGGTCAGGGCGCCGCGCCCTGGCGATCGTTCATGAGGGTCGTGGGTCAAGAGCTACTGGCGGCAGTGTCCTAATCGGCCGCGCGCCTATCCCGGCTTTAGCTCGCGGCGGATCAACTTCGCTTGTCCGGCCGGCTTGCTGTTTCTATAGTCCGCACAGGTCCGGGAGCCTTGCGCTGCCCCGTCGCAACGGGTCTTGCGCTCGACCTGGCCGCTCGGAAGGAGCGAATGCCGAAAGCCGATGCACGAGATGACTTGTCCCAACTTCAACCCTCGGAGACGGGGCAGCGATCGCTTGCCGAAATGACGCCTCCCCGCGCCGGTTATGCCGTCAAACGCCGGGCCCGCGCCCAGTTCGACTCCTGGTCCAGGACATACGACCGCTCGATCGTGCAGCACCTGCTGTTTCAACCTGCTTATCGGATGTTCATGCAAGAGTTGTACGACTGGCGCGGACGCGATGCCCGCAATTTTGACCTGCTCGACATCGGCAGCGGAACCGGTTCATGGCTGGCCATGGTCGCGGGAAGCGGCATGGCCGCCGGCCGGCTCGTCGGGCTCGACTATTCCAGCTCCATGTGCGCCGTGGCCGAGGCGAAGGCCGGGGACATCGACCCGCCCCCCCGGTTCGTCAATGGCGACTCCGAGCACCTGCCATTTCAGGACCAAAGCTTCGACGTCGTCACGTGTAGCCACTCCCTGCATCACTATCCGCATCAGGCCGCGGCGGTCCGCGAGATGAAGCGGGTCCTGCGGCCCGGCGGACGGCTGCTGATCATCGACGGATTCCGGGACAATATCATCGGCTGGGTGCTCTTCGATCTCATCATCACTCGCGCCGAAAGCACCCCCGACGCGAAGGTGTATCACGCTCCCTGGAGCGTCATGCGTCAATATTTTATCGACGCGGGGTTTGTGGAGATTCGGCAGCGTAAGACCGGAATCTGGGCGCCGATCTTCCTCACCATCGGAATCGCTTGAAGAGTCGCGGAGCCGTCCGCAGCGTCAAATCGTTCCGTTGTAGAGCGGCCATATTAGACGTGGCGTCGGCCGCACGGCCCGGTTATCCTGAAGCGCAGCTTTCTGCGCCTGCCCCGGTAAGAGTCCCAACTGGGCATTGAGGACGTCAGTGGCCCATGGCCGAACCCAGGACCCAGCCAGTTCTCTCCAAGGGCGCCTCCGCCAATGCCGACAAGCACGTCGTCGATCTCCAGGCGGTCCTTGAGGTCTCCCGAAACCTCGCCGCGACCACTGAATTGACTCCCCTTTTACGCACCGTGGAGCAAGCCGCCCTGCGCGTCCTCGAATGCGAGCGGGCCACCGTGCTGCTCTACGACCGTGAGCGCAACGAACTCTTCAGCCGCATGGCCACCGGCGTCGAGGCACTCCGCTTTCCCGCCGACCGCGGCATCGCAGGCGAAGTCGTCCGCACCGGAGAGGTCATTAACGTGCCGGACGCCTACGCCGACCCGAGATTCAACCCCGACATAGACCGCCAGACGGGCTTTCGGACCCGCAACATGATCACGTTTCCGCTCAAGGGTTTCGACGGCACCATCGTGGGCGTGCTTCAGGTGTTGAACAAACATACTGGCTCATTCGATCCGTGGGACGACGAGCTGGTCCGGACTTTTGGTGCCCAGGTAGGCGTCGCCGTTCAGCGGCAGCTCCTGCTGGACCACTACGCCGAGAAACAGCGCATCGAGCGCGACCTCAACATCGCTCGTGAAATTCAACAGGGACTGATCCCTGACAAGGCCGCCGAGGTCCCCGGATTCGACGTCGCCGGCTGGAACAAGCCCGCGGACGAGACCGGCGGCGACTGTTACGACTACCTCAAGCTCCAGGATGGTTCGCTCGCCGTCATCCTCGCCGACGCGACCGGGCACGGCATCGGCCCCGCCCTGGTCATCGCCGAATGCCGGGCCCTCTTCCGCGCGACGATCTCGCTCTCGCACGATCTGGCTGCCGTGGTCGGCCGGGTCAACAACCTTCTGTGCGAGGACCTGCCCGACGATCGCTTTGTCACCGCCTTCTTCGGCCTGCTGAATCCGGAGACGTGCACGCTCTCGTTCCTCAGCGCCGGTCACGGTCCGTTGGTCAAGTATCAACGAGCCACGGACGAGATCACCGAGCTGGCCGCCGGCGGCGTACCGCTCGGCATCATGGCCGACGTCAGTTTCGACGGCCCCGAACGCTTCAACATGGAGCCCGGCGACATGATGTGCCTGATCACCGACGGCTTCTTCGAATGGGCCGGCCCCGACGGTGAGCAGTACGGCACCGAACGGATGTACCGGCTGCTGCGGCGACACCGCGACCGCCCTTGCGCCGAGATCATCCAGGCCCTCTACCAGGACGTGCTGGACTTCGCCCGCGGAACGACTCAAAAGGACGACCTCACCGCCGTCGTCATCAAGAAACTGTGAGCGACTTCGTGCGGCCCCACCCGCCATGACTGATTCGATGAACGTCCAGAGCAGCCGCGCCCCGGAGCCCGTCGGCGCCTATCCCCATGCCAAGCGCGTCGGGAACATACTCTATCTTTCCGGGGTAGGGCCTCGCAAGCGGGGCAGCCAGGAGATTCCAGGCGTACGGCTGGATGCCTCTGGACAGGTCACCGACTACGACATCGATACCCAGTGCCGAGCGGTCTTCGAAAACGTGAGACTGGTTCTCGACGACGCCGGCTCAAGTTGGGAACGGATCATCGATGTGACCGTCTTCCTGACCAACATGAAGAAGGACTTCCCGATCTTTAACCGCATCTATGCCGAGTTCTTCGCGGGCCCCGGCAAGCCCAACCCCACGCGAACCACCGTCGAGGTCACGGCCCTGCCTACGCCGATCGCCATCGAGCTGAAGGTCATCGCCTCAATGCCGTGAGCCCAGGCTTCAAGTCGCACGGCCCATCAATTCACACGGACCGAATAGCCTTTTCCGACTCACCGGGCGACGCTCATTCCGGCTCCAATGCCCAGGGCACGCATGGCCCTGGGCATTCACCGCCGATCCGAACCGCTTACGCTTAACGAGTAATCACGGTATCGCGCTACGGGCGCGGCGAT
>Ga0187893_10000633_pt1 | contig 89658 bp, 64 predicted proteins | sample MA1701074metaG_FD_139574 | JGI IMG/M metagenome (GOLD analysis project Ga0187893, IMG submission 139574) | White microbial mat communities from a basaltic lava cave in the Kipuka Kanohina Cave System on the Island of Hawaii, USA - MA170107-4 metaG ... | reverse complement strand
TCGAACCGGTTTCGGCCCTCCTGCCGCAGGCGCGGGGCGTGCGTGGCGAGGTAGGTGTCGAAGGTCTGCCGGGAGGGGAATTCGTACTGCGCGACGAAGAGGTTGGGGGCGTCGTCGAGGCGCCCGAGCCGTCCGGCCGTCGCGCCGCAGCGGAGCACCTGGGGCACGTGGTCGTCGATCATCCAGCGGACCCATTCGTCGATGATGCCCAAGTCGATGAGGGTGGCCGTCACTTCGTAAAGGATGCGATTCATCGTGCGGCTCCTGTGACGTCCGCCGGCCCGGCAGACGGACTTGGCCCGCGTGTCTCAACGGGCGCCGAAACGCCGGGTGTCAGCCATCGCGGCGCGTCCAGATGTAGGGGATGTCGCCTTCGTGCGGGTCGGCGCGGAATTCGTCGGGGTTCTTGTAGTCGTAGCATTCGCTGGTGACGTTGATCACGCAGCATTCCACGTCGGAGACGCACATCCAGCCGTGATAGACGCCCGGCGGGATGCGAACCAGGGCCGGGCGATGCTCCGAGAGATAGATTTCGTTCACCTCGCCGCGCGTGGCCGACGCCTCGCGGGCGTCATACAGGGCCAGTTTGACCGAGCCGCGCAGGCAGTAGAAATGGTCGGTCTGCTTGCGGTGGTAGTGCCACGCCTTGACGACGCCGGGGTACGTGGTGGTGAAATAAACCTGGCCGAACTTCTCGAACCACGGGTCGTCGGCGCGGAGGATTTCGCCCAGCCGGCCGCGCTCGTCGGGCAGGACGCGGGCCCGACGCGCCCGCACTCCGTCGATCGCGGCCGAACGGCCGCGTAGCAGCAGGTCCTCCTCGGACCAGACGACCCTAAGCGGCGTCAGGTGGGACTTGTCGAGGGGCACGAGCGCCGCGATCGATCTGATCGCCTCCGGGCATCCACCCGGCGACGGTACGAGCGCGGCGCCCGGGTGTCAAACGGCGGTCGCGAATCAGGGCCGCGGTCGCGAATCGGGGCCGCGGTCGCGAATCGGGGCCGCGGTCGCGAATCGGGGCCGCGGTCGCGAATCGGGGCCGCGGTCGCGAATCGGGGCCGCGGTCGCGAGCGTCGCGTGCATCGTTCAATCCGAGCCACGGGCGCAAGCCCGTGTACCACGAACTTCCGCCTGCGGTCCTGAGAGGGCAGGTCAGATCAGGACTTTGGCGTCGAGACCGGAATTCGCCGGACCGGCTTTTCGGCCGTCTTGTGGAGCCGGATCGTCAACACGCCCCGGGCGTACTCGGCGTCGACCCGGTCAGGGTCGACCGACGTCGGAAGCGGGACGGAACGGCGGAACGCACCAAATCGCCGCTCTGAGTGGTAGTAGTTCTCGCCGCGCTGCTCGCTCTGGGCGCTCTTCCGGCCGGAAAGCGTCAGGACGTTGCCGGTGATGGAGATGTCGAGGTCTTTGGGATCGACCCCGGGCAGTTCCGCCCGCAGCGTGATCTCCCGGTCGTTCTCGGCCACGTCCAGCGGCGGAGCGAGCACGCCGCCGGCGAAGCCGTTCCAGTCCTCGGACGCGCCGAGCGGCTCGCCGAAGAATCGCTCGAAGAGTCGTTCCACCTCGCTTCGCAGGTGCATGAGCGGGGCGTGCGTCGACTCGTTCACGTCCCGCGATCGCCGCTTTTTTCTCCACGGGACCAGTTTCATGGACTACATCCTCCTTTCGCACACGCCCGGCCGCCCGGTCGCGGCCGGGCAGACGTCCGAAGATCATCGTGCTCCGTCCGGCGGTCCGCAGGCCATCAGGGCGCGCGGACGGTGATCTTCCGCGGACGGGCCGACTCCGCCTTCGGCAGATGCAGCGTCAGCACGCCGGCCCGGCACTCGGCCGTGATGCGGCTGGCGTCGATGGCCTCGCTGATCTCGAACGAGCGATGGAAGTCACCCAGGCCGTACTCGCGCCACAGATACACGGTGTCCTCGGGCTGCCGTGCGTCGACCCGGCCGTTGATGGTCAACGTGCCGTTTTCAAATGAAACGTCGATGTCCTCGCCGCGGCAGCCGGGCACGTCGGCGACGAGCAGGAGTTTGTCGGGCATCTCGACGATGTCGACGTCCGGGAGATAAGCCCGCCCGCTGCGGGTCCGCTCGGCCCGCGTGACCTCGCTGCCCGTCTTTTTCTGTTCCGTATGCGTCATGGCTGTTGACATGGCGAAGTCCTCCCTAGCGCCCGGGTCGCAGCCGGGGCGCCGGTTCCGCAACCTCAGGACTGACTCTTGACCTCGATCTTCCGCGGAAGCGCCGACGGGGCCTTGGGCAGCGTGATCGTCAACACGCCGTCCCGAAGTTGTGCCGACACCTCGGCGGCGTTCACGTCCACCGGCAGACGCAGTACACGGCTGAACGCCCCGCAGCCGCGCTCCCGGCGGTGCACCGTTGCGTCGGAGGCCTCGACGGGCTGTCTGTGTCCCTTCAGCGTCAACTCGTTGCCCATGACGCTGACCTCGATGTCCTCCATGCGGACCCCGGGCATCTCGGCCTCGGCATAGAGGTTGCGCGAGTCCTCCCAGACGTTGATGGACGGATAGCCCATGCCGCGATCCAGCCAGCCGGGGGGATCGACGCTCAGGGTCGGCATCCAGTCCGAGAGAACCCGGTCCATCTCCGCGCGAAGGCGATGCAGGGTCTGCGTTCCGTTATCGAGTCGTCCGAACATGGTTTATACCTCCTCGTGTCGTGAACCAATGTTTCGCACGTTCTTGCGGCACGCGCGTGGCCACTCTGTCAGAACTGGGAGCAAAGTCCGTGCCACCCGGTCGGGGGCCGTCCCCGTTTCGCGGAACTGCGTATTTCGCGGCAATTGGGGTGGGTGTGGCACGTTCGACGAAGTGCTCCTGCCAGTTTGGCATGCGACAGAACGGCAGCCAAAAAAACGGCCCGCTCGAGGGGAATGCGGATGAACCGGGCCGCGTGTTTGGCAGAGCGGTTCCCTCGGTTGGTTCTCGTTACAGGATGCGTTTTCCCATCAGGGAAAGCATCAGTTCCAGCCCGAGTTCGGCCGTGCAGTTTCGTTCGTCGAGGATCGGGTTGATCTCGACCATGTCGGCCGCGCGCACGGCGCGGGAGTCGGAGAGGAGTTCCATCGCCAGGTGGGCCTCGCGATAACTGAGCCCGCCGCGGACCGGCGTTCCGGTGCCGGGCGCGTCGGAGGGGTCCAGCACGTCCATGTCTAGTTGGACGTGGATGCCGGCGGTATCGGCCGCGGCCTTGTCGATCGCGCGGCGCATGACTTCGCGAACGCCCAATTCATCAATCTCCCGCATGGTGAAGACGGTCAGCCCGAGCCGATGCGCGAGTGCGCGCTCTCCGGCGTCAAGGTCGCGGACGCCGACGATGGCCATGTGGCGCGGGTCCAACTTGGGGGCGGGGCCGGCCAGTTCGGTCAGCCGCCGGTCGCCGTGTCCGAGCAGCACCGCCAGACTCATCCCGTGGATGTTGCCGGAGGGGGAGGTCTCCGGCGTGTTCAGGTCGCCGTGGGCGTCGAGCCAGACGACGCCAAGCCGCTGCCCCGCGGCGGCGAAATGCCGGGTCGAACCCGCCACGCTGCCGATGGCGATGCTGTGGTCGCCGCCGAGGATCAACGGGAGACGGCCTTCCCCTAGCGTCGACGCCACGGCCTGGGCCACCGCCGCCGCCGTGCCCAGAACCGCCTCGGCAAACCGAAGTTTCGAAGACCCGACGGCCGATGTTTCCGGAATGCCGACCGCGACATCGCCCTGGTCTTCGACGTCGCGGCCGAGCGCGGCGAGCCGGGCCTGGAGACCGGCCACGCGGACGGCGGAGGGCCCCATATCCACGCCGCGCCGCCCGCTGCCCAAGTCGAGCGGGACGCCGATGATGCGGATCGGCGGGGCTGACGCGTTCACGACCGGCGCTCCTGATTGCGGCGATGAAGCCGGCGCCCCGAGGCACGGTGGGCACGGGGGCATTCTACGGTACCGGGGCGGCGCTTGCACGACATGCCCGGAATGATTGCAATTGAACGCGGTATGCGGTATGCTGATTGTCGGTTACCAGGCCTCGCAGACCCCCCTGTGCGCCAGCGCCTCGCCGGCGCCTCCGGGGGCGGCCCGACTGCTTCACGTTTTTTTTGGTATGCCGAATTCAGGAGTCAGAATCATGCGTTTCATTCGCGGGTGGGTCAGCGTCGCGCTTCTGGCAGCGTCGGCGGGCTGCGATGCGTTTCCCGGCCTGGCGTTCCTGTTCAATCCGGTCGAGGCGGTCACCACCAGTTGGGTCCTGCGCTGGAACTCCATCGCCCTCGAAGCCGGCCGCCTGGACCACACGCCCGTGCAGCCCGGCGAGAACCGGGTGTTCGGACATCAGTTGGGTCCGGTGCGCGCGAGCCGCGCGCTGGCGATCGTTCACATCGCCATGTTCGACGCGCTGAACGCCATCGCCGGGGGGTATCAGGGATACACCGGGATCCCGGCCGCCACGCCGGATACGTCGATGAAGGCGGCCGTGGCCCAGGCGGCGCGCGATACGCTGGCGGCCCTGTACCCGTCCCACACCCCGACGTTTGACGCGGCCCTGGCCGAGGATCTGGCCGCCATCCTCAATTCCGCCGCGCGCGATCGCGGCGTGGGGATCGGACGGGCCGCGGCGGAGGCGATTCTCGCCCTTCGGGCCGACGACGGCTCGGATGACAACACGCCGTGGGTCTACAGCGACGCCCCCGGCCGGTGGCGCGCCGATCCGATCACGCCCGAAAACCCGCCGCTCGGACCGAACTGGGGTCGGGTCCGTCCGTTCGTGATGACGCGCGGCGATCAGTTTCGTGCGCCGCCGCCGCCGCCGATCGACGGCGCCGAGTATGCGGCGGCTTACAACGCGGTGAGGCAGATCGGCGGCGACGGCATCAACACCCCGACGATCCGCACCGAGGGGCAGACGCGGATCGGGATCTACTGGGGCTACGACGGCACGCCCGGTCTCGGCCCGCCGCTGCGGCTCTATAACCAGATTGCGGTGAGGATCGCGACCGACCGGGGGCTGGACGTTATGTCGCTGGCCCGGATGCTGGCGCTGGTGAACGTTGCCATGGCCGATGCGGGAATCGGCATTTGGGAGTCGAAATACCACTACGACTACTGGCGGCCCGTGACGGCGATCCGCGAGGCCGAGCCGGGGACCGGTCCGACCGGCCAGGGCGACGGCAACCCGGCCACGCAGGGTGATCCCGGCTTCACCCCGCTGGGCGCTCCGGCGAGCAACCTGGCCGGACCGAACTTCACGCCGCCGTTTCCGACCTATCCCTCCGGCCATGCGGGCTTCGGCGGAGCGCTGTTCGAAGTCCTGCGGGAGTTTTTCGGCACGGATTTGGTACCGTTCGTGTTCGTATCGGACGAGTTCAACGGCCTGACGCGCGACAACCAGGGCAACGTTCGCCCGTTCATGCCGCGTGTGTTCTCCACGCTGTCGCAGGCCGAAGAAGAGAACGGTCAGAGCCGGATCTACCTGGGGATTCACTGGGAGTTTGACAAGACGGAGGGCATCGTCCTGGGCCGCCGGGTGGGGAACTACGTATTCAGTAATGTATTCCGTCCGGCGCGGTGAGGATCAGGACCCCGGCGGATCATTTCGGGGACTGCGGGCCGGCGGTCGCGAATCGGAATTACGGGCCGGAGGCCCATGCTCCCCCCCGGGTCTCATGGGGCGGGGTCGTCGGCCGACCAGACGAGGTTTCCGAACGTCTGCGGGTTGTAACAGTGGCGCGGCGCGCGGGCCCAGTTGGCATAGGTGCCGGACTGCGGATCGAACCGGGCCACGTTTAAGCCCCAGATACGCCCGATCTCGGTCGAGCCCGGCAACGCGGACAGCGGGATCGCCACCTCCGCCTGCCACCCCCGGCTGGTCCGCCGAAACGCGTAACGAATGTCGGCGTCCCAGGCCGTCCGTTCGCCGATCGGCGGCCGCGAGCCGATGCCGCGCTCGGCCAGCAGCGTCCCGCCCGCCTTGAGCACCAGGTGATAAATGTCCGCACTCTCCGTCCCCGCATTCGTCGGATCGAGCAGGATTTCCATGACATCTTCGCCCGTCGGGATCAGGTCGTCGTACTCGACCACGTTGGTGACCGCCGCGGCACGTGGCGACGCCGCGCCATCGGCCGCCCGGACCGAAACCGCGAGATAGAGATGCGCCCGGTTCCGGCCGACGTACGTCAGTACGCGGTCGGCCAGGTCGGCCGCCCGGCGCGGCGGGACGCGGGCCGGCTCCCGTCGGGCCGCGGGCACCCGGACGACGGCGGCCGGAGTCGGACCCACGACCCTCAGGTCTCCGATCACGTTCTGCTCGCCGGAGGGCCAGTCGCCCAGCGAGCCGTCCAGCACCGGCGCCCGGCGGAGCGACGGGACGACGATCGCCGACAGCGCCGCGAAGACCTCCGCCTTCCCGAGTGTCGTCCCGTCGGAGGCCCGCACGGCTTCGAACCGCACGGGTACGTCGCAATGCCCGAACAGGTCGATGGCAATCCGCGGGGCGCGGAGGCGGAGCCGGTGACGGCTGACCTCCATGGTTTCGAGGCGCTCGACTTCGGCGGTGTCCTCGACGTGCCAGTCGGGCGGCAGGTCGCCGAAGCGGAGCCGGCCGCGAACCGGCGTCAGCAGTTCGTTGCGCACCGAGACGACGGTCTCTAGTCGGTACTCATCCGTTCCCGGCACGGCGGCCGTCATCCGGACGCTTTCGACCCAGACCTCCACGCCGCGGGTCGCGCTGAGGAAGCGCTGCCAGTCTTCGGCGGATGCGCCGCCGGACCGCCCCGCGGTCTGGGATGCGGCCAGTTCCTCGCGGGCGATCTTCGCCGCCAGTTCCCACGCGGCCGGGTCGTCGACGCGCCGGTTCGGCTCGCCGTCCTGGTAATGATCCACGTAGACGTCGGTGCCGCTCGCCTTGATCAGCGACGACGCGAGCAGGCGGGCCGTCGCGCCGCGGTTGCGGCGTTCGAGCATCCTCAGGACGGCCGCATCCTGGATTCCGAGTTGGAGTTGCCTGAGCCGCAGCGACGGGATCGGCGCTTCCTGCCCGCAGATCGAGCCGGGGTAGAGCAGCCACGAGCGCCCCGTTCCGTCGTCGGCCAGCCGCTGATCGAGTGCGTCCGCGGGAGCGATTCGGCCGTCCCGCAGCCAGACGCCCTCGTGGCCCTGAAGCACGGCCTGCCAGGGTACGCTGCGGGCGCTGGGCGGCGGTCCTTCGAGGGCCAGCGTGCCGGAGAAGGGCGGGCGATCCGGGACGAGCCACGTCGCCCGGCCCATCGCGCGCAGGCGTTCCAGCGTGGGGTGGTGCTGGAATTGCGCGGGAGGGGCGAAGATGCCGACCACGGAAGAGACATCGTGGTGGGCGTGCCCCGTCCAGCCGTAGTCGCACATCGACTGAGGGATCGCTCCGGACACCAGCCGTAGCCGTGCGTCCGCCCGTCGCGCAATCCGGCCGAGCAGCCGGGTCCGTTCGGCGTCATCCTCTACGTCCGCGTCGGCCGGGCGCGCGGTCGTCGAATGGGCCCTCTCGAAACAGAGGAAACTCCGCGTCAGCCAGCCGCGCTCCGCAAAGTGCGCCGCCGCTTCGGACAGCGTCTCGCGCAGCACGCGGGCGTAGACGGCCGAGTGCCGCCCGCCGAACGGTTCGGGCCGCGGATGATCGTGATCCACCGGCAGCGGCCAGGCCTGCGGCCCTCCGTTCGACCCCACCGACCCGACGCCGGCACTCCCGGGAGTTGTGGACGGATCGGCGCCCTGGGCCAGGGTGGGCGGGTTCGGATCGCGGCCGATCAGCAGCCCGATCAGCGCGTCGAAGTCCTCCCAACCGAGCCGCACATGGCCGGCCTCGTCCAGCCGCCAGACGGGAAACACTTCGTCCGCGTAGGGCCAGACGCCCGCCTCCCGGAGTTGGCCGGCCGCGGCCGAGAGCAGCCGCCGCGCCCGGTCGCCCACTTCGCCCGGAAGCGAGAGCATCGCCGGCTCGGCCGATTTCAGGCGTGGGTCGCAGGCCAGGAGCGCGCGGACGTCGATTCGCGCGAGCACGAATGGATCGGGGGTCGCGGGCAGTTCGTAGGGCAGGACGTCGAGCGTGAGCGTGGGCGACGGGATCGCGCCGCCCGCCGACCGGACGCGCACCGAAGATTCGTAGCGTCCCGCCGGCGTGCCCCGCGGCACGCGGACCTCTGCCCAGATCGGGACGATCTGGCGCGGCGCGAGGTTGAGCGGCTGGCCCAGCCGCGGCGCGTCGATCGGCACGAGCACGTCGAAGAACTGGGCGGTTCGTGCCGGGCCCGCGGTGCGCAGCCGCCACGCGCGGAATCCCTCCGCCGTTACCGGGTACTGGACGTACAGCCGGGCCCGGTCGCGGCCGATCGTCCCACCCGGACCGGTCAGTTCGTCGACGGTGATCTCGACGCCGTCCGCGCCGCCGTCGGTCCGAAGCACGATCTGGAACGCCGCCGTTTCGCCCGCGCCGCAGGCCAGCGCGATCCGCTCGGAGACAGGGCCGACCTTGGCGGCGTCCGCCCCCTCCAGGAGACTTCCCGCACGCCAGCCGGGGCCTTCGGCCCGCACGGAGAGCCGCTGCAACGGCGGCCCGACGCACCCCGCGGCCGCCAGCGGCCCGACCGCAAGCAGCACTCGCAGCCGCCGCGCTGTGCAGCACCCGCGCCTGGACCCGCCGCATGACATCGCGGCAGTTTACCGTCGTGCACCTTCGCGGGGATGTCGGAATTCTGCCGTCGCGCTGCGCGGCGGTCGGCAAGTGACGCTCGCGGACGCCTCGGGTCGCGTCGTCGGCCGAATCGGGCCGCAAGCGGCCCGGCGAAATGGGTGCAGTGCGGCGAAATGGGTGCAGTGCGGCGAAATGGGTGCAACGCGGCGGAACGGGTGAAATGCTCCGGCGGTGCGGCGAAACGTGTTCAATGCCACGGCGGTGCGGCGAAATGGGGGCAATGTCGCTGCGACGCGGCGAAGTGGGTTCAGTGCACCATCCGCTTGCTTGTGCGCGCGATGCCGTTTTTTTGTGAGCCCGGCGACTACCCGAATCGTCCCCGTTCGCGGGGGGCGGCGGGACGCGGCAGGTTCAGTTGGTAGTCGCCCATGTAGCCCTTCCCCTGGAAGAAGCGGAACAATTCGTCCACGCTCTGGAAGACCCGCGTGGCCGTCTCGGTGATGAAGGGAGACGGCTCCGCTTTGGGCCGCCAGATGACATAGACCTCCTTGGTGCTCTCGAAGGCGTGCTGAAGTTCGCGTTCGACGCCGCTGGACAGCCCCGGTCCGCCGCCCGGCAGTTCCGGGATGTAACTGACGATCATGTCCGCCTGGTCGATCAACTTGAAGTCGCGGGCATAAATCTGGCTGTCGATGTCCTTGGCCACACTCGTCACGTCTGCGACGTTGAAGGAGACCGGGCGGCCGTTGACGTCCAGCGTGAGGGTGTCCCTGCCGGTCTTCGCCGCCTCGCCGGCCTCGAACAGCAGCCGCTTCTCGTCGAGGTCGCCGGGGTCGAAGCAGATGAAATGCTCCGACAGCGCGTCGCGGAAGCCGTCGATCTCGGCCAGCACGTCGTGCATCTTCATCACGTGGGTCATCGGAAAGGACGGGTAGATTTTCTTGCGCTGCGGCTCGAACATCAGGCGCACGAGCGACTCGGCGGTGTTCGCGTCCTGCCCGCGCGCGAGCACGAAGAACGCCCCGTGTCCTCGGAGTGCGTGGGCGAGGATTTCGGTGGCGAGGATCTCCTCCTCGCGCCACACCATGATGTCCTTGAGCGTGTGCGGCACGTCGTGGTCGCGGATCAGCCGCTCGTGCACCGCGTCGACGTTGTCCACCAGCGTGACGTAGAGGTCGGCGTCGAAGGCCGTCATCTGGTCCCAGTCGTACGCCTCGAACAGGCCGTGCTTCCAGCGGAAGGTCGCGTGCGTGTTGAGGATGACGTCGGCGTTTCGTTCGGCCTCGCGGAGCACGTCCTTGAAGACCGCCCGCCGCAGCGAGTTCAGCCGCGCCCGCGGCAGGTCGAGGATGCGCCCGCGGACCACGTCCGGGGCCTCGGCGTACATCATCTCGCCGACGTGGCAGACCTGGACGTCCCGGCCGCGCTGCGCCGCCAGCCGCGCCACGCGCTCCAGGAACGGCGTCTTCTCCACCCCCACCTGCCCCGTGACGACGACGCGACACCCCGGCCGCCTGCCGGGCGAAAAGAGCGTTGATTGTCGTCCCGGCGTACGGCTCACCATCATGCTCCGCTTCGTCAGGATAACCGCCGCCGAGGGCCGAATCAATCAGTCCGGCAGCGCCGCTCCGCGCTCCGGCGCTGCGCACGCGCTGCGTCTCATGCGGTCAGGCCCCCAGCCGGCTGAGACTGCGGATCGAGTCGCGCAGTTTCCGCAGCGCCCGGCCGCACAGCATCTGAACCGCCGCCGGCGAGCGCTGCATCATCGTTGCGATCTCTTCCAGACGGTGCCCCCGCAGAAAGCGCAGTTCCACGACGCGGCGCTGGTCCTCCGGAAGCCCGGCTAGACTGGCCATCAGCAGCGCGTCGCGCTCCGTCCGGGCCGCCACGCGGCTCGGCGTGACCGAGTCCATCGCCACCCGCGCGGCCAGCAGCGGATAATCCGACGGGGCCTCGGCGCCGACTGCCTCGCGCCGCACGTCGCGCCGGACGGTCGCGTAAAACCGCCGCGCGTCGATCAACCGCGAATCGAGGATCGTGCAAAGCCAGGCGAAGAACGACTCGCCGCCGCGGTCCTCAAACTCGTCGAACCGCCGCAGGGCCTCGACATACGCCTGCTGCAACAGGTCGTCGGGGTCCAGTTTTCTTCGCAGGACGGCCGGCAGGCCGCGCCGGGCCCTCGCGCGCAGGCGGGCGTGATACAGCAGGAATAATCGCTGTACCGCGTGTCCATCCCCCTGGGTCGCCTGCGCGGTCCAGGTCGCGATACGCGAATCGAGCGACACCATGAGGCCATTATAGGGAGGTCTCTGTCGCATCCGCGCGGCGGCGCGGCGGTCGTGCCTATAATCAAAGCACGGTCGCCCCCGCGACCGGCGGCGCCGGATCATCTCGATGCCCGCACGTGAAGCGTACGATGACCGCGATCGGCGGCTCGGCGAGGCAATCGATGCCTATCTGGAGGCGATGCGCCACGGCGCGCCGCCCGCGCAGGACGAGGTGGTCCGCCGCTTTCCCGACGTCGCCGACGAACTCCGGGAGTGTCTGGCGGCGATCCCTTTTCTGCCCGTCCCGGCGAACGCCGACCTCCCTCGCGCGACCGCGGCCATTGGCGGGGCCGACGTTTCGACGGTTTCCCCCCGGGCTCCGGCGGGGTACACCCTGCTCGAAGAAATCGGCCACGGCGGGATGGGAGTGGTCTATCGCGCCCTTCAGCATTCCACCCGCCGGATCGTGGCGCTCAAGTATCTGGCCGAGGGGCCTCATGCCTCCGGCGGGCTGCGCAGGCGGTTCGAGCGGGAGGTCGAACTGGCCGCGTCGCTCGACCACTCGGGCATCGTGCGCATCCTCGACAGCGGCGAACACGAGGGCTGGGCGTACTGTGCCATGGAGCACGTCGACGGCCGGCCGCTGCACGTCTGGCTGAAACGGGACCGACCCACGCTGAAGGAAAGACTCGTCCTGTTTCTCCAGGTTGCCGACGCGATTCAGTATGCGCACCACCGGGCGGTGATTCACCGGGACCTGAAGCCGTCCAACATCATGATCGACGGACAGGGACGGGCCCGCATCCTGGACTTCGGACTGGCGCGTCTGGACGTGGCGGGGGCGTCGGTGACCGAGTCGTTCGCGCCCATCACGCGGGCGGACCAGTTCCTCGGGACGCTGCCCTACCTGTCGCCCGAACAGGCGTCCGGCGGCGCGGCGCAGGCGGACATTCGCAGCGACCTCTACTCCCTGGGAATCATCCTGTACGAGATGGTGGCCGAGCGGCCTCCCTACGAGACCGACGGGTCGCTGGCCGAAGCGCTGCGGAACATCTGCACCCGGGTGCCGCCCCGCCCGTCGCTGTTCTGCCGGGCCGCCGGGCGCGATCTCGACGCCATCGTGCTGAAGGCGCTGGAGAAGTCCAAGGAGGATCGCTACCAGACGGCCGAGGCGCTGGCCGAGGACCTGCACTGTTACCTTCGCGGAGAACCGGTGGAGGCCAACCGCACCAGCCGCTTCTTCCTGCTGCGCAAGGCCTACGCGCGGCATCGCACGCAGGTCCATCTGGCTGCGGCCGCGCTGGCCCTGGTGCTCGGGGCATCAGCCGCGATCCTCGCGCTCTACGTCCAACTCCGCCACGAACGGAACCTGCTGGCGGATGAGTTGCATCTCACCCAACTCCAGCGCGCCACGGCGCACCTCGCCGCCGGTCACGACCGGCTGGCCGAGGGGCTGCTCTGGCCCGCGTTCCAGTCGCGGCCCGATGCCCCGGCTCGATGGTCACTCCTGGCCTACTATATCCACAATCCGCTCGTGACCCGTCTCGGCCCGTCCGGCTGGGTGACCACCGGCGCGTTCGCTCCCGACGGCCGTCGCATCTTTTTCGGCGATCTCGCCGGGCGCTTCGTCGTGGTCGATGCGGCTTCCGGACGCCAGGTCGCGTCCGAGGTCGCCCATCCCGGCGGCGTCTCCGCGCTGGCCTGCGCGCCGGCCGCGGACGTCGTCGTCATCGGGGGCGCGGACGGAAACATTCGGCTGTGGCACGCCGACGCCGCGCGGTCTGGGGGCGCGGTGCCGGCCCATCCCGGCGGCGTGATTCGGCTGGTCTTCGTGCCGCCGGGTGAGGAGTTCCTGTCGGCCGGGCGGGACGGCCGCGTGCGTCGCTGGACCCTGCGGCCCGCGATTCGTGAGGCCGGCGACGTGTATCGCGCGGATCAGCCCCTGAACGCGGCCGATTTCGCGCCCGGAAAAGAGTTGCTCGCGCTGGCCGGACCCGAGAACGACTGCCGGATCGTCGATGCCCGCCTCGGCGTTGAGCAGGCCCGACTCTCCGGCTTCGATCGGCCGATCGAGGCGGTGTGCTTCAGCCCCGACGCGCGATCGCTCGCCGTCTGGTGCCACGCGCAGGTCTCGCTGTGGGACGTTTCCGCCCGTCAACGTCGGTGGACGGCCGACGCCGGCCTGGCTGAACCGAGACCGACCAGTCTCTGGGATTTCCCGCCCGACGCCATCGACCGCCCGCCCACACCGCACGTCTGCTGGACGCCGTCTCTGGCCTTTTCGCCCGATGGCCGCCTGATTGCGGCCGCCGACTGGGGCGCCAAGGTCCGGCTGTGGCACGTCGCTGACGGAGATCTCGCGGGCGAACTGCGGTCGCATGAGACGGCTGTTTACGCGGTCGCAATCGCGCCCGACTCGTCGCGTCTGATGGCCGGTTCGGCTGTGTCGCTGCGCGTCTGGGACCTCGCGCATCATTCCGCCACGCATCGCTGGGCCATCCGGCCGAGTGCCGCCCGGACGTGCGCCGCGCTAAGCGGGGCGGGCGATGTGCTCGCCTGGGGCGGGGAGCCGGGAAGGGACGTCTATTGCGTCCATCTTCGCGAATCCCGGGACGTACGCGCGTGGAGCACCGGCTCGGTGGTGCACGCCCTCGCGCTCGATCCGGCCGGCCGGACGCTGGCGACCGCGGACGACGCGGGCGGCGTCGTGCTGTGGGACGTCGCCTCGGGCGAAAGACTTCGGACCTGGAACGCGGGGCCGGATCGCATCCGCGCCCTGGCCTTTGCGCCGGATGGAACGCGGTTCGCCTCGGGCGACCAGCACGGTCGGCTGGTGCTGTGGAACCAAGACGATGCGCGTCCCCTTGCGTCTTGGCAGGCGCATGGCGGCAGTCTGCTTGCCCTGGCCTTCTCGCCCGACGGAACGCGGCTCCTGAGCGGCAGCGCCGACTGGCATGCAAAGGTCTGGTCCGCGGATGCTGCGCCGCGCCTGCTCAACGACTGGACGCACGGCGAATGGGTGAACGCCGTCGCCTTCTCGCCCGACGGCCGACGCATCGCGACGGGCAGCGCCGACCTGCTCATCCGCGTCGGCCCGGCGCTCGGTGAGTCCGACGTGACAATACGGGGACCGCACGCACACTGGATTACCGGCGTCGCGTTCCTCGACGGCGGCCGCGTTCTCGCCACCGCCAGCAACGACGAGTCGCTGCGATTCTGGGACGCCGCCGACGGCGCCGACTTGGCGTGGCTTCGCGGGCCGGGCGGGCCGATTCACGCCCTGGCCGCCACGCCCGACGGGAGCCGACTCGCCGTCGGGGCGGCCGACGCCGTTCGATTCATCGATCTGCGGGCCGCTGCCGAACTGATCGAACGGCAGGGCTACGCCGTCCTGGCGCCCGGGCGATGACCTCGGTCGTCGCGCCGCCGCCCGGGCAGATCGATCGTCGCTTCCGTGTCTGCGCACGGGCTACCGTTCGGTTTTCGCCCGGATAGAATCCCTCGCCTGTGAACACTTCTCGTCCATCCCGCGTCGACCGCGCCCGCCTCGGCGTCTGCCGCAGCGCGGACGCGGTCGGGCCGTCGTGGCGCGGGGGCGTCGTCTCGATCGGCAACTTCGACGGCGTGCACCGCGGCCACCGCGCGATACTCGACCGCTGCCGGGAACTGGCCGCAGCGGACGGCGCGGCGGTTCTGGCCATCACCTTTGACGCGCACCCCGCCACGCTGCTCGCGCCCGAACGCGTGCCGCCCCAACTCGCCACGCTGGACGAACGGCTGGAACTCCTCGCTGAGGGCGGGGCCGACGGCGTCGTCGTTCTGCCGCTTGATCGGCACCTGCTGGCGACGCCCGCGGAGGAGTTCGTCCGTCGGTTACTCGTCGAGCGGCTGGCCATTCGCGCCATCGTCGAGGGGCCGGACTTCGGCTTCGGCCGGGGCCGCGGCGGAAACCTGTCTACCCTCCGCACGATGGCGGCCGAGGGGGGTTTTCGCGTCGAGACCGTCGAGCCGATTCGAGTGGGGCTGCCGGACACGGACGAGTCGGTCGTCGTGTCGAGCAGCGGCATCCGGGGGCTGCTTTCGACCGGCAGAATTGAAGCGGCGGCCGCCTGTCTGGGGCGCAACTACATCCTCGGCGGGCGGGTCGTGTCCGGGGCCGGCGTCGGCCGGACGCTCGGGTTTCCAACGCTCAACCTCGAACCGGCCGGGCAACTCGTCCCCGGCGACGGGGTCTATGCCGGGCGGGCACGCTTTGCGTCGGCCGACCGCTGGGTCGCCGCGGCGATCAGCATCGGCTGCCGGCCGACGTTCGGCGGCGAGACGCGGGTCGTGGAGGCATTCCTGCTGAACGGGGAATCGACCGCTTCTGCTCGCCTAATCACCCGTGATCAAGTCGACGGCACGGTTTCGTCATCGGGTGCCGAAAAAAAAATTACATCCTCAATCCGTGGAGACACGAGTGAATTCAGCGGCGGCTCCCGCTCCCCGGAGGTCGCGGCGCTGAATTCGGGCGTCCGGCTGGAGTTTGTCGCGCGGCTGCGCGACCAGCAGCGCTTTGACTCCGCCGATGCGCTGGCGTCACAGATCGCCCGCGACGTCAAGCGGGTCCGCGAACTGGTGGACCAGGAGCGGGAGGGATCGTGAACCCGATGACGGCCTTGCAGAGGGCGGTGGAGATTCTGGCGGATTCGCCGTCGGTGCTGATCACGACTCACGTCCGTCCGGACGGCGACGCCGTTGGCAGCGTCGTCGGCCTGTTGCGATTGCTGCGCGGGGCGGGCCGGCGAGCCGAGGGCGTTCTGCTCGACGAAACGCCGCCGCGGTACGCCTTTCTGACCGAGGGGGCAGGCCTGCAACGCTGGGAGCGCGGCCGCGGCGCGAACGCGGCCGCCGACATCGACCTGCTCTGCATCGTCGACACCTCGGCGCGGAGCCAACTGGAACCGATCGCGTCGCTTCTTGCAGGCCCCGCGCCCCGGCGGCTCGTCATCGATCACCACCAGACACGCGACCCGATCGGCCACGACGAGGTGATCGACGAGACCGCCCCCGCCGCGTCGCTGCTGGTGCTGCGGATTGCCGAGGCCGCCGGCTGGCCGCTCGCGCCGGCGATCGCCGAGCCGTTGTTTGTCGGCCTGGCGACCGACACGGGCTGGTTCCGCTTTTCGAACACGTCGGCCGACGCGTTCGCCGCCGCCGCGCGGCTCGTCGCGGCCGGGGCGCGGCCGGATCGGCTTTACGAACGGCTTTACCAGTCCGACCCGTCCCCTCGAATGCGGCTGCTCGGGCGGCTGCTGACGGAGATGCAATTGCTGGCGGAGGGGCGGCTGGCCGTGCTGACGCTGCCGAAGCGACTGCTGGCGGAATGCGGCGGCACCGCGCAGATGACCGAGGAACTGGTGAACGAACCGCAGCGGATCGGGTCGGTCGCGGTCGTGGCGCTCTTCGCGGAAGACGACGGCGGCGTGACGCGCGTCAGTCTGCGCAGCCGGGGGGGAGTTGACGTGGCCGCGGTGTGTCGGCGGTACGGCGGCGGCGGGCACGCGCAGGCCGCCGGCGCGCGGGTCACCGGCCCGCTCGAACAGGTCTCGCAGCGCGTCGTGCGCGACGTGCTCGACGCCCTGGCGAACCCGTCGACCGGCGCGGCCTGACGGCGCGATGCCCCCGCGCGGGGTCAATCCCCGAAACTTACACCGACGGCCCGGGCGGCGGCGACCAGCGGGTGATCCGGCGGCACGAGGCGCTGCTGTCCCGCGACGTCGGTCAGGCCGACGTCGGTGATTCGGTTGTCCTGCATGACGACCAGCCGGCCGAACGCCCCGCGGGCCAGCAGTTGCACCGCCGCGTGGCCGTACTGCGTCCCCAGGATGCGGTCGATCGCGACCGGCGTGCCGCCGCGCTGAACGTGGCCGAGGATCACCGAGCGGGTTTCGAGGTGCGTCCGCTCCGTGATCTGCTCGGCCAGGATCTCGCTCACGCCGCCCAGGCGCACCGGCTCGGGGCTGTCCTTGAGGACCTTCCGCACGGTTTGGTCGCCGGTCCGCGGTTTGGCGCCTTCAGCCACGGCGATGATCGTCTCGCTCTTGCCGCGGGCCGAGCGGCGGTCGCACGTCTCGCAGATGCGCTGCACGTCGTACGGAATCTCCGGGATCAGGATCACGTCCGCGCCGCCCGCCATTCCCGCGTGCAGCGTCAGCCAGCCCGCGTTGCGCCCCATCAACTCGACCAGCATCACGCGGTGATGGCTCGACGCCGTGGTGTGGATGCGGTCCAGGGCCTCGGTGGCGGTCTCGACGGCCGTGTGGAATCCGAACGTCACGTCGCAGTGCATCAGGTCGTTGTCAATGGTCTTGGGCACGCCGACGCAGCGGAAGCCGCGCTCGATCATCGACGCCGCGGCGGTCATCGTGCCGTCGCCCCCGACGAGCACCACGGCGTCCAGTTCGTATGTGCGGTAATTCTGGATGACCAGATCGGTCACGTCGGTGAAGACGGGGTCGCCCCGATCGTCGGTCGCCATGGCGAAGCGGTTGGGGTCCGCGCGGTTGGTCGTTCCGAGAATCGTGCCGCCGCGGGTCAGGATGTTGGCGACGTCGTCCATTTCGAGCCGTCGCACCCGGCCGACGATCAGCCCCAGCAGACCGTCCTCGATCCCCCAGACCTCCCAGCCGTGCTCCACGATGGCGGTCTTGGACACCGAGCGGATGACGGCGTTGAGACCGGGGCAGTCGCCGCCCCCGGTGAGGATTCCGATCCGGCGGATTTGGTTCGAAGCGGCCAATTTTTTGATCCACCGGCGGTCCCCGCGCGCCGACATTCCGGGCGGAGATCGGACGCAGAAACCGACCGATCCCGCGAGTCTAAGTCTGCGATGGAACTTCGTCCAATCTTTTCGGGAGTGCCCGTATTGCGGCCGGTACCGTCCGATTCGGCCCCGCCCGTCAGGCCCCGGACGTGGCAGGAATTGCCGCTGCTCGATTCTCGAATCGCCCGCGAGCGGGCCCTGCGCTGCGCGATCCAGACCGGCTCGGTGTGCGACCTGAACCTGATTCACGCCATCCAGCGCTCGGCCGGGCACGAGCCGTGTTTCGGCCGCGCGGCGGACGCCTGTCCGGAAACGCATTGTCGCTGGCATGACTCCTGCATGGCGCTGTTGGAGTTCGTGCCGCTGGCGTACGCGGCCGGCCCGGTGTTGCGCTATCGTACCGAGCCGGAAGCCGGTCGCGGGGCGACGCCGGGCGGGTCTGAATCATCCGCGACGACGGATGCGGCCGTGCGGATGCTGGAGGCGGCGCCCGCTTCGTGACGGGGTGGGGTCATCGGCGCTTCGGATCGGACCTAGACCCGCTCCCTTACGGTCGCGGCTCGGATCGTGGTGGCGGCTCGAATACCGGTTCGGGCCGGTCAGGCATTCTGCGGGTCGAACTCCAGCCCGTAGCGCTTCATTTTCTTGTAGAGCGTCGTGCGGTTGATCTGGAGCGCCTCGGCGGTGAGTTGGCGGTTCCAGTGATGGGCGCGCAGCGCGCCGGCGATGATCCGCCGCTCGGGTTCCTGCAGGGCCTTCCGCAACGGCATGGGTTGATATGCCTGTTCCCGCTCCGGGGACAGGTCATCGAGGACCTGGGCCGGCAGATCCTCGGGCGAGACGTACCGGCCCCGCGACAGGACGACGGCCCGCTCGACGGCGTTCTCCAGTTCGCGAACGTTTCCGGGCCAGTGATAGCGCTGCATCGCCTGCATCGCCTCGGGCGAGAAGCCCGACACCGGTTTGCCCGTCTCGGCGCAATACTTCTTCAGGAAAAACTCGGCCAGCCGCGGGATGTCGCCCAGCCGCTCGACCAGCGGCGGCAGGTGGAAGTTGACGACGTTGATGCGGTAGTAGAGATCGCGGCGGAATCGCCCGGCCTCGACCTCACGCATCAGATCGACGTTGGCGGCGAGGATCGTGCGGACGTCGACTCGCTCGGTCTGGTTGCTGCCGACGCGCTCGAACTGCCGCTCCTGGAGCACCCGCAGCAGTTTGACCTGGAAGGCGGGCGAGGCGGAGTTGATCTCGTCCAGAAAGAGCGTGCCGCCGTCCGCCGCCTTGAAGCGCCCGATCTTGTCGGAGACTGCGCCGGTGAACGCGCCCTTGACGTGTCCGAACAACTCGCTTTCGAGCAGCGTCTCCGGCAGCGCCCCGCACGAGACCTCGATGAAGGGTTTGTCGCGGCGGCCGGAGCGCTGATGGATCGTCCTCGCCAGCAGCGACTTTCCCGTGCCGGACTCGCCGGTGATGAGGAGGGTGGTCCGGGTGTCGGCCACCGAGTCCACGAGGTCGAAGATCTTCATCATCTTGTAGTCGCTGCCGATCAGGTTTTCGAGCGAGAAGCGAATGCCCAGTTGGGCCTTCAGCGCGCGGTTCTCGCTCAGAAGCGACTGCTGCTGGAGGGCGCGCTGCACGACGAGGCGGATCTCGTCGTCGATGATCGGCTTGGTCAGATAGTCGTACGCGCCGAGTTTGATCGCCTCCACCGCCGATTCGATCGTGCCGTATCCGGTGATGACGATGCACACCGTCTCCGGCTGGGCCTGCCGCAGGGTGCGCAGCAGTTCGAAGCCGTCCGCCTTGGGCAGGTTGATGTCCGTCAGCACCAGCGCGGCCGGCCGGCGCCGCAGGCAGTCCAGCGCGTCGGCCACCGTGGCGGCGGACTCGCATTCGTAGCCCTCCTGCTGGAGGAACTCGCGCAGCGAGCCGGCGATGATCGGGTCGTCATCGACGATCAGGATGCGCGCCGCGGGGGGAGTCGGCTCCGGGCCGCGGCCGGAGGGGGACTCGGACTGATGCTTGGTGCGAGACATCGTTCAATCTCCGGGCCCCGCCGCGGCGGGGCGGCTTTTTTTGCGGCGGCGCGGTTGAGCGCGAGGTCCGCCGGCAAGACGCCGGCCGCTTCGCACCGGTGCGGCATGGGCCGCGTCTGCGGACGCGCGGTCTTCCCGACGGGCGGGGACTCGGACACTAAAAACGGCGCCGCGGCGGTCGGTCCGGTCGGCCGCCGTGATCGTGCCGCCGCAGCCCTCGATCAGTTCGCGGCACACCGCCAGCCCAAGCCCCGTCCCTTTTCCGACCGGCTTGGTGGTGAAGAACGGTTCGAAGAGTTGTTCGGCCGGCGCGGGCAGCCCCGGCCCGGTGTCCTCGAAACGGACCTCGATCGTCTCGTCGTTCAGCCGCGACGTGATGTCCAGGGCTCCGCCGTCCGGCATGGCGTCGACGGCGTTCTTCAGCAGGTTGAAGAAGATCTGAAACAGGTTTCCGCACGTCGGGCGCGGCAGCGGGCGCCGCTCCAGGTGAAAGCGAACCGACACGCCGCAGTCCGTCGCGCGCGGTTCCAGCGCGCGGACGGCGTCCTCGAGCAGGCGGTTTACGTCGCCTTCGTGCGGCTCCGCGTCGTGTCGGCGCGAGACCTCCAGCAGGCCGCGGACGACCCGGACCATGCGCATCGCCCCGTCGCGGGCGCTGCCGAGATATTCCAGCGCGGGCGAGAGGTCGCCCTGCTCGATCCGGCGGATCGCCAGGTTGAGGAAACGCAGGATGCCGTCGAGCGGATTGTTCAGTTCGTGGGTGATCGAGGCGCACAACTTGCCCACGGCCGCCAGTCGCTCCGAGACCGCCAGGCGCTGTTCCAGTCCGAGGCGGGGCGTGTCGTCCTGAATCAACAGCAGACCCAGCCGGGGTGCCTCGCCGGGGTCGCCGAGCGCGGAAAATGCCAGGATCAGTGAGCGATCGTTGCCTTCCGGCGCCCGCGACGGCGAGCATTCGAACCGTTGCGGACGGGTCTGGATGAGCGCCGCGCGGATTCGCCGGGTCCAATCCTCGCGGCGGCTGCCGGCGATGCCGTCGGCGAGACAGCCCGCCAGGTCCGGCCCGCGGACCAAGTCGCCGGCCGCGGCGTTCGTCCAGCGCACGCGCCCGGCGCGGTCGAAAAGCACCGCCCCCGTCGGCAGCAGGTCCAGCACGCGGCGCAGCGTCGGCGTGATGGCATCGGCCGCCGTCGCAGCCCGCCTCGTCCCATCGTGCATCAATGTGATCCCCTGCCCCAGTTCCGTCGGGGGAACGGCGCTGTTCGCCGCCGCTTCCTTCCCCATCCCCCGGCCGAAATATCGACCGGCCGCAACGGGGGCTGTGTCTTCATGTTGCCCGATTGCCACATTCGGCGTCGCCCGCACACGACATCACGACGGGCGTCCGAGAAGTGCGTACCGAAGGCAGGCCGGCCGACGCTTACCCACCGGCGCGCCCGTCCGATAGACTCGATTCTCGTAATGGATTGGTTCAGCCGTCGATCACGTTGGCTTGTACCGGCCGGGGTCGCCGTCTTGGCGCTTTGCGTTCGGTTCGGCTGCTGGGCCGAGATTCGCGGCACGCCGCTGGACCGCTGGCACAAGTGGGGCGAGGCCGACATGGCGACGTACCTCGAGCAGGCCCGCCGCTTCGCCGCGGGCGACTGGCTGGGGCGCGATCCGTATCACCCCTATCACCTGTGGCAGAAGCGTGCCGCGCCGCCGGAGCAGTGGCTGCGCTGGTACGGGGAAAAGTCGTTTCACCAGGCGCCGCTGTACAGTTACGCCATCGCCGTCGCGATGCGCATCACGTCCGACCCGGTACCGCTCATCCGTGTCGTGCAGGTGCTGCTTGGCGCGGCGACGTGCGTTCTGCTCGTCCTGCTCGGGCGCGCGGCGTGCGGTCCGGGCGCGGGGCTGGTCGCCGGGCTGATCGGCGCGGTGTACGGCCCGCTCTTTTACCTCGAACTCCAGGTCCTTCGCGAGGGTCCGGCCGTCTTCGGATTCCTGCTGATCGCATGGCTCACCATCCACTCGGCCCGGCATGCCGCGCTTCCGCCCGGGCCCGACCTGATACAGGCAAGGGCACGGGGCGTCGTGGCGAGCGCTGCGGCTGTAGGCGGCCTGATCGGCGGCTACGCGCTGTTCTACGAGACCGCGCCGATTCTGCTGCTGGGCGCCGTGGTGGCAGTCGGAGCGGCGGCGCGCAAGATCTCTTGGCGCCGCGCGGCCGGCGCGACGGCGGCGGTCGTCGTTGGGGCGCTGCTCGGCTTTGCGCCGATGCTGGCGCGGAATGCGGCCGTCGGCGCGCCGCTGTTCGGGGCGTCGTCGCGGCCGGGCATCAACCTCGCGTTCTGCAACATGGCCGACGCGTACGACAGCGGCGTGACGTTCAGCCCGCCCGGCGAGCCGTTCCGCCGCATCATGGACGCCTCGGGCGGGTCGACGCTCGGCGTCGTCCGGGAGGTCTGGCGTTCGTACGAGGGCCGCCGGGCGCGGTTGCTCAGGAACTGGTGGAACCGCTTTACGGCCGTCTGGATTCGCAATGAACTGCCCGACAACACGTCGTACGATTTTTTCCGCCGTCATTCCGTCCTGCTCCGCGCGTCGCCGACCTTTGGGTGGGTATTCCCCGCCGGGGCGGCGATGATGGCGGCGCTCGCGGTGAATTCGATCGCGCGCTCCCGGTCGACGCGCCGTCCGCCGCCTCGGCCGGGACGTCGCGCCGCAGAATCCCGGGCGGGCAGTCCCGGATCCGGTTTACACCCCGGCGCTGCCGGGCGGAACGAATACGAACGCGCTGAGGAGTCCATCGCCGCTGCGGCCCGACGTGTGCTGCTGGTGTACACCGGCCTCCTGGCCGCGGCCCTGACGGTTGTTCCGCCGCAGGCGCGGTATCGGCTTTTCCTCGTGCCGTGCTTTGCGCTTTATGCGGCGATGCTGATTGCCGCGGTGCCCGGCTGGCTGCGCGCGCGGCGATGGGGGCGGATGGGCGGCGTCGCGGCTGCGTGTGCGGCGTTCGCGCTGGCGCAGCACTTCGTATCGCGTCAGCGACTTCGAGCCGATGTCCGGCCCGCCGACTGGGTTGTGGCCGGGGCCGACTGGATGCGGACCGGAGACGACGCGCAGGCCGTGGCGTATTTCCGCCGCGCCCTGGAACTGGCCCCGAAGAACGCGTCGGTCCGCCGGGCCATGGCGGAATGCCTCGCGCGGCTCGGGCGTATCGAGGAAGCCGTTTCGAACTACGAACGGGTGCTCAAGGATCAACCGAACATGCCCGGCGCGCAACGTGCGCTGGAGGCCTTGCGCCGTCGGCCGCGCGGTCCCGCGACGCGAGCGGTGGGGGAGGGGTGACTGTGGCGCAGCGTTCGGATTCAGGCCAGGTCGGACGGCGCGGCGGACAGCCGCCCATGGTGGGCCGCGCCGCAACGACCTGGGCCGAATGGCTCTTACCGCCGCTCATCGCTTTGGCGGTTTTGGTGGTTTTCGGGCCCGCGCTGCGGTTCGGTTTCGTCGGCTGGGACGACGACAAGGTTTTTGAAACCAACGAGGCCATCCGCGGCTTCGACCCGCGGCGCTGGCACTGGATGTGGACCACCTTCTTCATGGGCCACTGGCACCCGCTGACGTGGATATCAATCGCCCTCGATTACCGCCTCTGGGGTCTGGATGCCCGCGGGTATCACCTGACCAACGTCGTCGTGCACGTTGTCAACGCGCTGCTCGTCTACCTGCTGGCCCGACGGTTGATCGTTCTGGGCTTCGACGAACGCCGGCCGGGACCGACCGCGCTGGCACTCGGCGCGGGGGCTGCGGCCCTGCTGTTCGCGGTGCATCCGCTGCGGGTCGAGTCCGTAGTCTGGGCGACCGAACGGCGCGACGTACTTTCCGGGGCGCTGCTGATGGCGGCCGTTCTGGCGTACCTGCGCGCCGTGCAGCCGCGGCAGGCCGCGCTGCGCAGCCCGGTTTGGTACCTTGCCGCGGTCGGGCTGCTGGCGGCGTCCCTCCTTGCCAAGGCGTGGGGCATGACGCTGCCGGTCGTGTTGTTGATCCTGGACATTTACCCGCTGAGGCGGCTGGGAGGCCGGTCAATTGAGTGGTTTCGTGGCGGACGCGCGCGGGTGCTCATCGAGAAAACGCCGTTCGTTCTGCTTGCGGTCGCCGCGGCCCTGATCGCCTGGCGCGCCCAGAGCGAAACACCGTTCGGGACCATGCCGCTGCAACGGCACGGGTTGACGGCCCGCACCGCGCAGGCGTTCTACGGGGTTGCCTTCTATCCGCTGCGAACGCTGGTGCCGAAGGACCTCTCGCCTTTGTACGAGATTCCGCGCGACCTGAACCCGTTTGCCCGCGAATATGTCCTCGCCGCGATGGTCGCGGCGGGACTGACGGCGGCGGCGGTGGGACTGCGTCGGCGGCTTCCGGCCTTTTCGGCGACGTGGGCAACCTATCTTGTAATCGTCGCGCCGGTGCTGGGCGTCGCGCAGAGCGGCCCGCAGTTCGTCGCCGACCGGTACAGTTATCTTTCGTGCCTGTCCTTCGCCGTGGTGGCGGGCGGGGGGCTGTGCGCGCTCCTCGACCGGCCATCCTCGGGACGCCGAGCGCCCCGGACACTCGCGGGGGCCGGCGTTTACTCCGTTCTCTTAGTGTTCGCCGTCTTGGCGCACCGGCAGACGTATTTCTGGCAGGACTCGCCGACGCTCTGGGCCCGGGTGCTGTCGCTGTCGCCGGAGAGCGTGATGGCCAACTCCAACCTCGGCACGCATTACATCGAGCGGCAGGACTGGCGGCGGGCCGAGCCGTACCTCCGCCGCGCGACCGAACTCGATCCGACCTGGGGCGCGGCGTGGCACAACCTCGGTTACTCGCTTTATCGCCAGAAGCGGTACGAGGAGGCGCTGGCTGCTTATCGCGCCGGACAGTCGGTCAGCCCCATTCCGGGCGACACGCTGATGGCGATCGGCAACTGCCTGTACGAACTCGGACGGCTTGAGGAAGCCCTGCCGGTCTTCCGCGAGGCGGCGGCGTTTCCTGAACTGACGGTCAAGGCCCATTGCAACATCGGCCTGTGCCTGCGGGGGCTGGGGCGGTTCGAGGAGGCGCTCGATGCCTACGACGCGGCGCTGCGCCACGCGCCGGAATATTCTGCCGCTCTGGCCGGCCGCGCCCTCGCGCAACAACGGCGTTAAGGGGCACGCCCCTCGCGGTCCGACGGATCGACGCTCGCGGACGCTTCGCGTCTCGTGGAACGTCTGATTCGGATCCCGGCCCGTTCCGCCTGGGTCAAGCGGGCGCGGGCTGAGGCGCGTTCGGTTTGACACTACCCGATGCGACCGATACAAACCGGCGCGGTAAAACTCGAGCAGGATCAGGCATTGGCCATGCCCGCGGGCGACCTCTTCATGCGGACCGGCGCGGCGACCCTCTCCGCCGTCGGCGACTTCGGCAACTTCTGGAACTTCACCCTGCGCACGCTCGGCTGGCTGGGCCGATCCTTCGGTTCCGTCCGGACGTGGAAACTCGTCCTGCCGCAGTGCATGGACGTCGGCGTTCGTTCGCTGCCGGTCATTCTCATTACGGGCGGCTTCGTCGGCATGGTCCTGGCGGTGCAGGCCATCGAGCAGTTCCGGGCCGTCGGTCTGGAGGAGCAGATGGGGGCCGTCGTCAACCTCTCGGTGGTCCGTGAACTCGGGCCGGTGCTGGCCGGAGTGATGATCGCCGGGCGCATCGGCGGGGCGCTGACGGCCGAACTGGGGACCATGAACGTCACCGAGCAACTCGACGCCCTGCGCAGCATGGGCTCGGATCCGATTCGCTACCTGGTGGTCCCGCGGTTCTGGGCCTGCCTGCTGCTGGCGCCCGTTCTTACGCTCTATTGCAACCTTCTGGGGTCGCTCGGCGGGTGGTTTGTTTCGGTGGCCATGTCGGATGTGGATAGCGGACCTTACTGGGAATACACGCGTGATGCCGTCGATACATTTGATCTGATGTCGGGGCTGCTCAAGAGCGTGTTTTTCGGCGGGGCGATCGCGCTGGTCAGTTGTTACAAGGGATTTCATTGCCGCCCCGGCGCGGAGGGCGTCGGGCGGGCGTGCACGGAGGCCTTTGTGGCCAGTTTCGTCGGCATCCTGGCGATGGACTTCCTGCTGGCGGTGTTCATCCAGCACCTGGCCACCTTCATCTGGGGCTTCCGTCCTCTTCTTTGAACCGCGGGAACGGGCCGCGGTCCGGACGAGACCATGTCGCAGACTCGCGCCCAGACACCCGCCTCTCTGCGTGCGGCCGTACCGCAGCAGGGCCTCATCGACCTCGGCGGAGTCCATAAGCGCTTCGGAACGAACGTCGTCCTCGCGGGCGTGACGCTGGCCCTGGAGCAGGGCAGGACCACGGTTGTCATCGGCGAGTCGGGCACCGGAAAAAGCGTGCTGCTCAAGCACATTGTCGTGCTCCTGCGGCCCGACGCCGGGGAGGTGCGGTTTCACGGGCAGCGCATCGACCACCTGTCGGAGCCGGAACTCGTCGCCGTCCGCCGGCGCTTCGGCTTTCTGTTTCAGATGGGCGCGCTGTTCGACTCGATGACCGTCGCGGAAAACGTGGCCTTCCCCCTTGTGGAGCACAGTCGTCGAACCCGGCGGGAGATCGACGGCATCGTCGCCGAAAAACTTCGCATGGTGGGGTTGGACGGCCTTCAGTCCAAGAGGCCGGCCCAACTCTCCGGCGGGCAGCGGAAGCGCGTCGCCCTGGCCCGGGCGATCGCGCTGGACCCGGAAGTCGTCCTCTACGACGAACCGACCACGGGGCTGGACCCGGTCCGGGCCGACGTCATCAACGAGTTGATTCGCAAACTTCAGCGCGAACTGCACGTGACGAGCGTCGTCGTGACCCACGACATGACCAGCGCCTACAAAGTCGCGGACCGAATCATCATGCTGCACCAGGGCTCCATCATTGCGGACGCCGACCCGGAATACTTTCGGACGACGGATGACCCGCGCGTCCGGCGCTTCGTCGACGGCCGCGCCGATCAGGCGGATCTGGCTGCTTTGAACGATTGAACCGGACGCGCTCCCGGAACGCGCGGGTTTCGGCCTGCGCGGCGAAACGGATTCGGAATACAGAACGTCACCGGTAATACGAAAGGACGGTACCCATGAACGAACGACGCCAGAACATCGCCATCGGACTGTTCGCCATCGGCGGCATCGCCGTGCTCACGTTTCTCATCATGCTGTTCGGCGACGTGCTCACGGTCGGGCGGCGGACGTACATCGTGCCCGTGCACTTCCCGCGCGGGGCGACGGGCGTCCGCGAGGGCACGTCGGTGACGCTGAACGGCAAGCGGATCGGACAGACGCGCTCGATCGATTTTGTCGCCACCGACCGGCCCCAAGAGGGCATCGTCGTCACGCTGGCCATCGAGGGACGCTACGCCCTGCCCGAGGGCGTTCGGGTCGAGGTTCAGCAGTCGCTCATGGGGTTCGGCCGGCCGGCGCTTCAAATCGTCGTTGACCCGCTTGCGGTCGGGGAGCGCCGCATGCCCCGCGACGGGATATGGCCCATCCACGGCCGGGTGGTGGAAATGCTGGACCAGGTCATCAAGCCCGAGGTGCAACAGACGTTTGAGATTGCAGCCAAACAGATCGGCGCCTTCGCCGAGGCGCTGACTCCCGCGGCCCGCGACCTGCATGACCTGCTGCGCCTCCGTACGGTCGAGGAGGTCGACACCGACTCGACCGGGCGGATGGTCGCCAACCTCTACACCGTCGTCCAGCGCTTCGACCAGACGCTCAAGTCGTTCAACGAGGTGTTGGCCAGCCCGCGGAACCAGGAGAACGTCGTCGCCTCGCTGGAAAACATCCGCGCCAGTTCCGAGGACATCCGGGCCGCCATGACCGACTTCAAGGCCTTCGCCACCGACGCCCGCACCTTCGCCGCGGACGCCCGCGTCGCGACCGGCAATTTCAACGCGACCCTCGGTTCGCTCCGCGAGACGGTCGACGCGTCCGGCCGAAAGTTCGCCGACGTGGCCGACGCCGCCTCGGCCGTGCTCCGGAACGTCGACCGCACCGTCACCCTGATGAACCAGGGGCAGGGCACGATGGGTCTGATGCTGAACGACAACCGGCTCTACGAATCGCTCGTGCTGACGACGCAGCGGCTGACCACGGCCGTTGAGGAGATCCGCGACCTGGTGGCGCTCATGAAGAAAGGCAACGTGCGAATGAGCATCTTCTGATCCGGTATCGAATCCCGGCCCCGGCGCGCCCGGCGGGGCGCGGCGAATCGCCGGCCCGATCATCGCTCCAATTCGGCGGCGGGCATCCCGGCCCCGGCGGGGGGCGGGCCCGGCGGCCGGTGCTGAGATTCCCATTCTTCCAACCGTTGGAGTTGTTCCGGCGTCAGGATCGCACGGAACTCCTCCCGGGCCCGTTCGTGTCTCGCCCGAACCGCCTCGTGGAGATCGTCCCGCAGGGTCTCGATCTGCGCGATCTGGTCCTCGGTCAGTTCCAGTTCGTCGGCAAGGTGGAGGAGAACACGCGCCAGCGGCGGCGGTCCGAATGGTCTCGGTCCGTGCCGAGGTCCGCCCGGTCCGCCTGGCGGCGGCGGGACAGGCATCTCGAAGCGGCCCTCACGTGCACCGGCCGCGTCCCCATCAACCGGCGGCATGAGCGGGACCTCGAAAGGCCGAGGTCCCGGCCGGCCGAAGAACATGCCGGGGCCGCCGTCCGGCCGCGGATGTGGACGCTGGGCCATCAGTTCTTCAAACTCCGCGCGCTGCTCGTCCGTCAGGACGGCGAGCAGGGCGTCATGCGCATCCTCGTGCAGTCGGCGGATGTCCTCGTGCGCCTGTTGATGGATCTCCCTTGCCTGCTCCCGCTGCTCCTCCGTCAGTTGCAGGTAATCGGGCAGGGGCGGACCCCTGTGCGGACGCGGACCGAGCAGGGGCCGCAAGTTCTGAAGCAGGTTCGTCACGTCGCCGACGGTGATCTGGTTGAGCAGTTCCGCCAGCGTCGTGTCGGGGGTAACGCGGACGCCGCAGCCGGCCGAGAGCGGAAAAAGGATCGATGCCGACAGTATTGCGATTGTTGCACGACGCATGGACACGTCTCCTCTGTTTTGCGCGGGGAAAAGTTCGTGCTTTCGCGATTTACCCGAGTGCGCCACGGCCCGCCGGAGGGGCAACGCGCCCGTCCCCGGGGCCGGGGCCGTCGACTCCGCGTCTTTCGGCATAACGTCGGCGTCGCCGGACTATTTCCGGGTCTGCGGCGGGCTGGTTTTTCGCGCTTCCCATGGGGTACAATGAGAATCAAAGGGGCGTGCTGCGTGCCGGGCGACATCGCCCCCCGCGCCCTTGATTCCGATCGGAGGGGCCGATGACCCACCGCGCGTTGGTTTGGCCGGCGGCTGTTGCGGCGGCCGCGTTCTTTGGGCCGTCCGCCGGCGGAGCCGATCGGGTGCGGTACGACGGTCATCGCGTCGTTCGCGTTCACCTGAGCACGCAGGAACAACTCGACACCCTTCTGTCGCTGACGGACGACGTCTGGAGCGAGGCGGTCGGCGTGGACGAACTCGACGTCCGCGTCTCTCCGGATCAATTCGATCGCCTCGTCAAGTCGGGCCTGCCGTTTGACGTCTTCATCGCCGATGTGCAGGCGCTTATTGACGCCGAAGCGGATTCCCTGCGGCTTCGGGGCGCGGACCCGTTCGGCAATTACATGGACAACGCCCAGGTCGTCGCCTACCTCAACACCCTGGCCGCGCTGCGCCCCGACCTTGCCCAGACGCTGGTCATCGGCCAGACCGTCGAGGGACGCAACATCGTCGCCCTGCGCATCACCGGCCCGGGCGCGGGGCCGAAGCCGGCCGTCGTTTACCACGGCTGCGAGCACGCCCGGGAATGGATCAGCGTCCCCGTCCCGCTCTTTCTCGCCGACCGTCTGATTCGCGATTACGAAGCGGACCTGGGGATTCGCCGGCTGGTCGACCGGTGTGAGTTTTACGTGGTCCCGGTCTTCAACGTCGACGGCTACGTCTATTCGTGGACGAGCGAACGGCTCTGGCGCAAGAACCGCCGCAACAACGGAAACGGCACCTTCGGCGTCGACATCAACCGAAACTGGGGCTACCAGTGGGGCGGCGCGGGATCGAGCGGCACGTCGTCCAATGATACCTATCGCGGGCCATCGGCGTTTTCCGAGCCGGAGACGCGGGCCATGCGCGACCTGCTGCTCGGTCTTCCGCAACTGGTCACGTACAACGATATACACAGTTACTCCCAATTGCTCCTCTGGCCGTGGGGATATACGCCGACGCTCACCCCCGACGAAGCGATCTTTCGCGAGGCCGCGCTCGGCATGATCGCGCGCATCTTCGCACCCTACCAGGAGTCCTACAAACCCGGGGCGGTGAACGCCACGCTCTATCCCGCGTCGGGCGTCTCGATCGACTGGACGTACGGGGTGCTGGGCGTCTTCGGCTACTCCTTCGAATTGCGCGACACGGGCAGCACGGGCTTCCTGCTGCCCGCGGCCCAGATACGGCCCAACTGCGAGGAAATCTTCCCGGCCCTGATGCACCAGGCCGACTATTACTCCGCACCGGTCCGCGTTGATTTTCCCGTCGGACTGCCGGCCGTGCTGGCCCCGGGGGCGTCCAATACGATACGCGCCCGCATTACGGCCGCGCGGCAGGCCGTCGATCCGGACGGCGCGACGCTGTTCTACCGGACGACAGACGCCGGGCCGTACTCGTCCGCGTCCTTTGTTCCGGTCGGGGGCGGCGAATTCGAGGCAACGCTGCCGCCGCGGGCCTGCGGCGACCCGACCCGGTTTTACATCGTCGCGCGCGGCACGGACGGCGGCGAGGTTTACCAGCCCCCGGCCGCCCCGGACAAAGTCTTTACCACCGCCGTCGGGACCGAGGCGACGCTTTTCGACGACAACTTCGAGACGAGCCAGGGGTGGACCGTCCAAAACGTGAGCGTCTCATCCGGCGCGTGGGTCCGGGTGGACCCGGTGGGCACTTCCTCCGGCGGCCAGCCGGTCCAGCCCGAGGATGACAATCCGGCCGGCGTCGGCACGATGTGCTACGTGACCGGCCAGGGAAGCCCCGGCGGCGCGGCTTCTGCGGCGGACCTCGACGGCGGTCCGACGCGGCTGATCTCCCCGGTGTTGGCGTTGGCGGCCGTTCACGAGCCGTTTTTCCGCTACTACCGCTGGACCTATGCCTCGCCCGCCGACGACGCGCTACTGGTCGAGATCTCCAACGACAATGGCCAGACGTGGACGCTGGTCGAGTCGGTCCCGCACGCTCCGGCGTGGACGCGGCGACAGTTCCGCGTCGCGGACTTCGTCACGCCGACCGACCAGGTTCGGTTGCGTTTCAGCGCCTACGACAACCCGAACAACTCCACCACCGAGGCGGCCATCGATGACGTTCAAGTCATCGCGTCCACGTGCGCCACCGTGCCCGTGCCGGGAGACCTCAACTGCGACGGCCTCGTTGACGATGACGACGTGCCGGCGTTCGCCCGGGCCCTGATCGACCCGGCGGGCTACGCGGCCGAGTACCCCGATTGCGACGCGCAGCGCGCCGATCTGAACGGAGACCAGGCAACGAACGGCGACGACGTGCAGCCGTTCGTCGGCCTCGTGATGCCTTAGCAGTCCGTCGAAGAATCTGTGGCACGGGTCGAACGCCGGCGCCGCAGCGATTGAGCGGATGCATTCAACGTGGGCACGTTGCGTCAGCGGGCCGTCACCAACCCCATTAACCGATAAATCAACTTGGCCGCGAAGAACTCGGTCTGCATCGAACCCGGCAGGGGCATGACCTCGACCACGTCGGCGGCGACGACGCGGTGCACGCGGGTCACCTCTGCCAGCAGGTCGGTCACCTGGTGCCAGTCCAGCCCGCCCGGCTCGGGCGTCCCCGTCCCGGGCGCGTAGGCCGGGTCGAACCCGTCGATGTCGATCGACACGTAGACCGGCGATTCGAGCATGTCGACCGCCCGGTCGATCCAGTCGCCCGAGTTGCGGCATTCCCGCGACGTGACGGGCTGAAACCCCCGCGCCTGCATGAAGCGATGTTCCTCACGGGAATAGTTGCGGATGCCCACGGGGACGACCGTCGCCCCCCGGTCGAGCACGCGCCGCATCACGCAGGCGTGCGACCACGGCGTCCCCTCGTATTCGTCCCGCAGGTCCGCGTGCGCGTCGATCTGTAGGACGCTCAGGCGCCGGTGTCGCGTCATGACGGCCCGCACCAGCCCGGCGGTGATGGAATGCTCGCCGCCGAGCCCGATCAGGAACTTCCCGCTCCCGACGACCTTCCGCGCCGCGGCGAAGACGGCCCGCACCTGCTCGGCCGGTCCGGACGACTGCGTCGCCACCGGCGGCAGCGTCGCCACGCCCGCGCGATATGCCTCGGCGCCGAGGGCCTCGTCGTACAACTCGACCTGCCGGCTGGCCGTGAGGATTGCCCGCGGGCCGTACCGCGTTCCGACCTGAAAACTGGTCGTCCCGTCGTACGGGACCGGCAGTACGGCGAACCGTGCCCGGCGGTAATCGGTGTCTGCCGCGCTCAGTCCCAGAAAGTTGTCCGCCGCGCCGGACATGAGGTCAGCGCTTCGCCGCCGAGACCCGGGGTGTGATGCGGCGCACCGCGGCCCGCAGTCGGCGGTTGGCCCGGGCGTCGGCCGCGAGCGAATCGGCCTTGGCCCGGATGGTGGGGAACAGCCGCCGCGGCCGGCGGGGCTGGTTGCGGATCAGCACGTATTGCGCCAGCAGCGGCAGCGTCAGCGACGCGCAGGAATAGACGACGACGTTATTTCGGTGCGCGTCCTTGATCTTGCCCCAACTCCGCGCCTCCTGCGGCGTCGCGCCCGACAAGCCGCCCCAGTGCGGCGAGTCGGTCGTCAGTTGGATGCAGTAATCGTGCCCGCCGCCGCTCGTGTCGTACAGGATCTGGTGCAGCGTCGGCTGCGTCTGGAGATAGAAGTTCTTCGGAGACCCACCGCCCACTTCGATCACCCCGTTCTTCTTGGCCGCCCGAACGATCGCCGCCGTCTCGATCACGTCCGCCAGGGGGTCCAGCAGCACGCGCTCGCCGAAGAGCCGCGGCACGATCAGGTTCATCCCGATCGAACTGTCGCCGGGCGAACTGGTGTAGATGGGCACGTCATACCGGTAGGCGGCGACGACCAGCGACTTCTCCGGCGCGGGCGCCCGCTCGTGGAACACGCGCCCAAGGTGCCAGTGGAAAGAAGCGGTCGACATCGGCCGCGAATGATCCACCTGCTCCAGCGCCGCCAGGATCAACCCGTCGGTCGCCTGGAGCGTGCCGTCCTCCTCGATGAACGTGTCGTAAATCCGCGCCACCCCGGCCCGCGCCAGTTCGTTGTCGTCGACCGTCCAGTGCCCCTGGGTGACGGGCAGATCGCAGGTCCGGTGCAGGTCGTGATACAGGTTGGCTCCCGTCGAGATGATCCAGTCGATGAACCCCGCCTGGATCAGCGAGATCAGCACCCCCTGCATGCCGATCGGCGTCATCGCTCCCGACAGCGTCAGCCCCACCGTCACGTCACTCCGCAGCATCTCGGAGTAGAGCCGGCATGCCTCCGCCAGCCGCCGGCCGTTGAACCCGCTGGCGGCGTAACAGCGGTCGATCAGATCGGCGACGTTTTCGTTGCCCTTCAGTTGCAGGGGCTCGACCATGCGCCCGCACATGAACTTGCGCGCCGCGCGGCGGTCCGGCATCCACCGTTCCGGATGGTCGTTCCGGCCGGTCCGCCCGGGCGCGTGTCCACTCATCCGCCCATCGAGGCGGGAGCCGCCGGCCGCTCCTTTCGTCCGGCGCGTGCTCGTTGCCCGGACGCGGGCCGAGCGGTGGGACGCCGGTCGATGGTGGTTGCCTCCCTCGCGGGTTTGGCGGGATCGGGCCATGGTGTCTTCCGCCGATGCGCCGGACTGAATTGCGCAGCGGCGATTATACAGACCCCGCCACGTTCCGCCACAAAAAAAGCCGGATTTTTTTCACCCGCCCGTTGCTCACGCCTCCTGCTCGGGGCCCAGGTCGATGTACGTGACGTAGAACAGGAGCAGCCGCGCATAATCGGCGCAGTCAAGATACAGTTGCCGGTTCCACGCCACGGCGCAGACCGGGTGCGGCAGTCCGGCGTAGGGGGCGATGACCAGTTTGACGTTTCCGAATTGCCGACTGGGCGGGGCGAGCCACAGCAGCGGGGCCAGCACGTCGCCCAACGGCAGCCTGTGCGCCGGGTCATACAGCACGACGATGTAACCGTGCTCCAGACTGTGCACCCAGTGCCGTGGCGAGAGCGGCTCGCAATAAACTCCCGTGGGGGCCGACGCGTCTACATGAGGCCCGCTCGCCGGCGGATTGAACTGGTATGTCGGCGTGATGTCCGGCGCGACGTGCAGGCGACCCTCGTTCGGCACGCTCAGGACCACCCGCGTGGGGATCTGCCCGGGTGCGAACTGAGTGATGTCCACCGCGCCGTCCTGACGGGTGTCCGGCATGGGGTCGGGGGAACCCTCGTCGCAAGCCGGTTGGCCGGGCGCACAGAACCCGCCCTCACTGGTCGGCGGCGGCGCGCACTGAATGAGTATTCCGCACCCGCCCAGCCCGAACGCGAACGCGGTCGAAACGACGAGGGCTGCCGTTTTTCGGACGATCGGTGAGGTCAAGAATGGACTCCTGATTCGGCGAGACATGCATCCATTCTAGCAACCTGTAGACATGTGTCATCTCGACCAAGTGTGTCCTTTCGCAGCGACGAGCATTTGCGCCGAACGTTGTGCGCGAACCAATCTCTGGCGCGGGGGGACCGGGTGCCCGGTCGTTTTGCAGCCCCGCCGCGCACGTCGGATTTGCTCCCACCGGCAGAGTCGATTATTTTCCGCGCAATGCAGCACTTTGGCCCGCGACGGCACCGGTTTCAGACGCCGCTTGCCCCGGTTGTCTGTTTCGCCCTGGTGTTCGCGCCGGGCTCAATGGGCCAAGCCGCGGCGTCGGTCCCGGCCACCGCACCCGCCGCGCAATCTCAACCGCGCCCGGCCGATTCGCCCGTCCTGCCGACCTCATCGCCCCACACGGCCGGCATCGACCGCCTCGAACCCATCGCGCTGCCCGGCCTCGGCGACGCCGCGAGCGAGGCGGATCTGGCCGCCTTCCTAGAACGCCGGGCCGAGGAACTTACGTCCGCGGCCGAGCGGACGGACGGCGCGGAGGCCGCCGAAGCGCGCCTGGCCGCCGCCGCCTACCTCCTCGTACGGCAGATAGAGCCGGCCCTGTCGCGCGAATTGCTCGACATCGGCCGGCCGGCCGATCGCCGGCGTATTGCCGGCGGCGCGAAGCGCGCCCTGTGCCTCGTCGAGCAGGCGGTTGCTTCCACGGAAACCGCCCCGTTGGACGACGACCGCAGTCGGCGCGCCGAAACCATTCAGGCCTACGCCCGGCTCTTTGCGGCGCTGTCCCGCAATCCGTCGGCCGCCGATCGCAAGGACGCCATGGTCGACGCCTGCCGCGGCCTGGCGACCTTCATCGACGAGGCCCCCGCCGCCGTCTCCAGCAGCGCCCGCCTCTGGCAGGCCGCCGCCTATCGCCGGGCCGGCCGCATCGACCGCGTGCTCCAGGTCCTCCCGCTGGCGACTGCGCCGCCGCGGGTCTGGCCCTACGACTTTTTCGCGCGGCTGGAGCGCTGCCGCGCGCTGGCCGACCGCGGCGACTGGGCCGCGGCCGTTGCCCTCACGCTCCGCATCGAATCGCGGCTCGGCGACTGGCTCGCGCCCTCACAACTGGACGCCGCCCGGTACGCAATCGTGTTCCTTAGACGCCAGTTGTGGCTTCGCTGGTCGCAGCGGCTTCGGTCGGACGGCCACGTCGATCAGGCCGACGCCGCGGCCGCCGAGGCGGAAGCGCTCGCGCAGACGCTGGCCGGGATGCCGTCCGGGGCCGCGCGCCTCGGCGAGGCGGTGGGGGGGCTCGAGGCCCCGTTGCTGCCGCCGCGCGTTCCGGCGCGATTCCTCGACATCGTCTGCGATGCGGCCACCGTCGTCGTCGTCCTTGATGGAGCCGTCTCGAAACCGGCGGCGTGGGATGCCGCACTCCGCGCGACCCGAGAATTCCTGGAGCGCCTGAACCCCGACCAGTCCTTTGCCCTGATCGTCGCCGGCCCCGACGGTCCGCGATCATTCCCCTCCAGCCCCTTTGCCACCGCCCCCCCGGAGCAGCGCGGCGCGGCCGCATCATTTCTCGATGATTCGACCCTCCGCTCGCCGGTCACGGGCACGCAGATGGTGCCGGACCTGTCCGCGGCCCTGCTCCGCGCCGTCGCGCTGAAGCCGGGCGCGCTGGTGCTGCTCACCGCCCGGTCGATCGCGCACGATGTGGCGCAGGACCTTCCGCGCCTCGCGGCGGACGCCCACTTGCGCTTGCACGTCGTGTGGCTCGCCGCCGAGGAGGACCGCGCCGCCGCCGCGCAGAAACTGGCCCACGATTGTGGCGGCGAGTTTCACATCCTCGGCCAGAATGCGGCTGCGACCACAGGGCCGAACCGTGACAAGGCCGACACCCGCCAGGCCGACCGGCCGGCGGCCGCGCCGCCAACCGCCCCGACTCCCCCGGGAGACTGACGATGTCGGTCACCCTGACCGAGTTAGTCCGCCGTTACGATCCCGGTCGGCCGCTGGAACAGGCCTGCACCATCCCGGCCGCCTGGTACCTCGACCCGCGCATGGCCGACCTCGAACAGCGGACCGTCTTCCGGCGGAACTGGCTCGCCGTCGCCCACGTCGACGCCGTGCGCGAGGCCGGCCAGTTCGTCACGTTGGGCGTCGGCGACGAGCCGCTCCTCGTGGTCCGCGGACGAGACGGGGCCGTCCGCGGCTTCCATAACGTCTGCCGTCACCACGCCGCCGAGGTGGTCCGCGAGCCGGTCGGCCGCGCCGCCGCCCTGAAGTGTCCCTACCACGGCTGGACGTACGGGCTGGACGGCGCGCTGCGCGGCACGCCCGAGTTTGACGGCGTTGCCGGTTTTGAGCGGGCCGACCACGGCCTCGTCCCCGTCACGGTCGAGACGGCCGATCCGTTCGTATTCGTGCGTTTGATCGACGGGGGACCGACACTGAACGACCACCTGGGGAGCCTTCCCGAACTCTGGCGGCCGCTGCGGGTTTCCGAATTGCGCTTCGCCCGGCGCCGGACGTACGACCTCGACTGCAACTGGAAGGTCTTCGTCGACAACTACCTCGACGGCGGCTACCACGTCCCTCACATTCACGGGGGCCTGTCGGGCGTACTCGATTACGCCCGCTACCGAATTGAAAACGGCCCGCGCTTCTGCGTGCAGTCCAGCCCGATCCGGCCCGCCGGCGAGGCCGCGGAGACGGCCGCGGTCCGCAGCGGTTCGACCGCCTACTACTTCTGGCTGTACCCCAACTTCATGATCAACTGCTACGAGGGGATCATGGACACCAACCTCGTCCTGCCGCAGAGCGTCGACCGCTGCCGCGTCATCTTCGACTTCTATTTCGGCCGTTCCGGCCCGGCCGACGAGGCGGTTCAGGATCGCAGCATCGCCGTTGCGGACCGCATCCAGCAGGAAGACATTGACATCTGCGCGTCCATCCAGCGCGGCCTGCGCTCGTCGGCGTACGACGTCGGCCGCCTGTCGGTACGGCGAGAAGCGGGCGAACACCTGTTCCACCGCCTGCTCCACGCCGACCTCTCAGCGGGACTCCCCTAGGGTGTGCCGCTCCCGACACGGTCGCGTCACGCCCCCGCCCGCCCTGATCTCAGATAGACCGCCACCCCGGGCAAGGCCCAGGCCAGGTTCAGGACGCGCGTCAGCATCGACAGCATCGCCGCTCCCTCCGCGCTGCCGAACCCCGCCGTCTTCCAGAGAAACTGGGTATAGGCCGCTTCCAGCACGCCCAGCCCCTGCGGCGAGATCGGCAGCGCTCCGGCCATCCAGCACAGCGGCACGTACACGAAATACACCTGGATCGACCGGGCGTCGGAATCCCCGACGACGCCCAGCGCCCGCCCCGCGAAGTAGGTCGACACGATCGACACCGCCTGGAGCACCCACGTCAGGAGCATTGCCCGGACCACGACGCCGCGATGGTTTCGATAGGCCAGCACCGCCTGGTCCACGCGCCGCAGGTGTTCGCGAAGCGGCAACCGCTCCAGCAGCCCGGTCCGTCCCAGGAGCCGCCGCACCGTCGCCGAAAAATATAGTACGCAAGGCACCAATATCACCACGAACGCCAACCCGATCGTCCGCCCCCAGCCCCGCACCGCCGGGTCGCGCCAGTTCGCCAGCAGCATCACCCCCGACAGCAGCACCACGCACATCAGCCCCAGCACCCGGTCGAAGAACACCACCGTCGCCGCCTCGTGGCGTCGGTGGGTGTCTCGGGCCAGATACACGGCCTTGACCACGTCCCCGCCCGTCTGGCCCGGCAGCACGAAGTTGGCGAAGAGCCCGGCAAATGTCACGGCCACCGCCCGCCACAGCCCGATGGCAACGCCGTTCGCCCGCAGCAGCCACGCCAGCCGCACCGCCAACAGAAATGGAACCGGCGCGAGAACCGCGAGCGCCGCCGCCAGCGAGCGCCCGTCCGCCTGCCGCAGCAGCGTCCGCAGTCCTTCCCAGGACAGACTCCGCAGCACCCACCACAGCGCCACGGCGCATACCACAAGCCGCAGGGTGGTCGGGAGCAGTCGACGGGCGGCGGAGGCCATTCGGTAGCGCGATCCGGCCCCCGGGGGGGCTGTCCGAATGATTTCCGGCGCCGCCGTTTCGGCGGTGCCGCCACAGGCCGGGCGCCTGTGTTACAGGGGTCGCCCCGAGGGGGCCGGGGGCCGTCAGTCGTCGGTAGCGCGTTTGTACTTTCGCTTGTATTCGTCGCGGTCCTTCTTCAGTTCGGTCTTGTCGTCCTCGAGTTTGGCGACGCGGCGCTCGAGGTATTGAATCTGGCGATAGGCGCGGTGAAGTTCGGACCGCGCCTCCTCCAGCGTGGCCGGGTCCGGCACCCGCGAACTGTCCATGTGCTCCGACCCGCCCCCGACATTCACCTCGATCCGCTCCGGGGCGCGGATGTCCGCGCACGAGACGGCGAGCAACGCGAGCCCGACCGCCAGCCCGGATCCGAGGGCCGTGTAGCGCATGTTATCATCTCCCTGCGGCGACACGCTCGACGCACCGGCCGACTCGGCCCGGCGCAGGAGCGTGGAGCAAAGAGAATCTTTGCTCTACCGGGCGGCCCGGTGGCCGGCCGTTGCACGCGCCGCGGACCCATTATGAACCCGGCCCACTCCGACCGCCAGTTGTTTGTTCTGCTCGGCGGGACTGCCGTCGGAAAGTCCGACGTCGCCGTACCGCTCGCGCTGCGCCTCAACGCGGAGATCGTCTGCGTCGATTCCATGCAGGTCTATCGCGGCATGGACATCGGCACGGCCAAGCCCCCGCCCAACCTCCGCCGCCGCGTCCCCCACCACCTGCTCGACCTGGTCGACCCCTGCGACTCGTACGACGTGTCCCGGTTCGGCGCCGCAGCGGAGTCGGTCCTGGACGACCTCGATGCCCGGGGGCGGCGGGCCTTGCTCGTCGCGGGGACGCCGCTCTACCTGATGCGGCTGTTGCACGGCATGTTCGCGGGGCCTTCGGCCGACCCCGCCCTGCGGCAGCGGCTCCGCCGCCGCGCGGCCGATGAAGGCACGGCCGCCCTCCATGCCGAACTCGCCCGCGTCGACCCGCGAGCGGCCGAACGGATTCATCCCAACGACCTGCGCCGCATCGAGCGCGGCCTCGAGGTGTGGCTTCGGACCGGGATTCCCATCAGCCACCTTCAGCGTCAATGGGAGGGTCAACCGCGACATCCGTTTCGCGCCGTCGGGCTGAGACGCGCGCGCGAAGACCAGTCCCGCCGAATCAACGCCCGCGTCCGCCGCATGATCTCTGACGGACTGATCGACGAGGTCCGCCGCCTGCGCGCCGGGCCCGGGGGCCTGTCCGAGCCGGCGCAGCAGGCCGTCGGCTATGCCGAGATCATCGCGCATCTCGAAGGCCGTCTGTCGCTCGACGACGCCATCGAGCGGATCAAGATCAACACCCGCCGCCTGGCCAAGCATCAGCGTACGTGGTTCCGCCGCATCCCGGGGATCGAGTGGATGGACGCCGCCCCGGACGACGACTCCGCGGACCTCGCGGCCCGCTGCGCCGAGAGACTTGCCGGAATCGCGTAACGGGCTCCAGGATGTCACCGCGCATTCGAGGTCTGTGTCGTCGCAAACCGCCGCCCGCGCCAGTGCTCGTCGAGCACCGCCATGTTGGCCGCGTAGAGGTTCTGCGGCAGGTTTGCGAGCGGTTCCTCGACGCGGCACGCATCCACCACGTCCCCCGGCAGCAGCCCGCGCCCCAAAAACGACCGCAGCAGCCCCGCCGCCATCGCCTCATAGTCGGGTGGGTCCGCCGGGTGGGAGTCGCTCCACGCCAGCAACTCCTCCACGGCCGGCCGCTGTTCCCGCGGAGCGAGCCGCCGCTTCAGTTCCAGTTCCCGACATTCCGCCTCACAGCCCAGCGCCAGTCCCTCGACCAGCACCGCCGGGGCCGGCCGGTAGCCCAGCACGGCCGCGAGCATCACGTGTGCCAGTTCGTGCGGCAGCGTGACGGACAGAAGCATCGGATCGGTCTGCACGAGATGTATGGCCTGTCCGCGCAACGCCCCGTCGGACGCATCGATCACGACGGCGCTGCGCTGATCCGGTCTGCCGCCCAGCGCGGCGGCGAGCGCGGCCGCATCGGGGTGGAGGTGCACCTCGCAGGGCAGCGGCCAGGGAACATCCTCTTCCTTCCGGCCCAGGTACCGCGCGATCCGTTGAAAGTGGAACTCCAACGCGGAAGCCAATCGTCTCGCCGCCACCGAGTTCCGATGGTGAACGCGAAACCGACCCGTCTGGGTCATTCTGGGCACGCCCGGGTCTGTCTTCCGCCAGACGCCCAGCCGCCGGCTGCATCCGGCGGTTGTCCACCGCTCCCGAAGCGCTGCGACCGCCGCCGCACGCGCCTGGGGGAGTTCCAGTCCCGCCAGGGCCGCGCCCGGAACGACGGAGTATTGACGTATCGCTTCGTCGGCGCGCCTCGTACGCTCGAAATCCATCCCGATCAGGATCTGTTCGGCCGCCCGCCCGGCCGCGACTACCGCCGCCCGGGCCGGATCGGCGTCGCGCGTTACCTGTGATTTGATCAGGGCCGCGGCCTGGAGGATGCCCGACCACTGCGCCTCCGGATAATTCAATACCAGCCCCTGGCTCTCGAGCCCGAACACCAGGCACAGCAGCGCCTCGGCCGCCGAGTGTGACAGCCGCTCGGCTGACGCCTCCTCCGCCTGCACCGCCTGGACCGCCGCGTTGTAGCGGTAGAAGGCCTCGTAGAAGTTCTTCGTGAAGTAGTGGTCGTCCCCCGTCCCGATCGCCGACGTCACGAACGCCTCGTCCCATTGTTCCCGCCGCGCCGGAAGCAGCCGCCGCGCCTGGCGGTAGATGATGAACGCCGGCTCGTACCACTCGATTTCGAGATAACGCTGCGCCTCGGCGATCCGCGCGGGGACCTCGGCCCGCTTCGCGGCCAAGTCCTGCATCACTTCCACTGCGGAGTAGTCGTCCGGCATGACCCGCAGCGCCTCCGCCACCAGTCCGTCCGCTTCGGAGTACTTCTCCGCCTCGACGTGCTCCCGTGCCAGCGCGACGTGCAGATCGACGAAATAGCGCTGAATGAACGCGTCCTGCGGATCGGCCGTCAGCCCCCGGCGGGCCGTATCCCGCGCTGCGCCGTACCGCCCGGTCTCCAGTGCCGCGTCGATTTCGCGATAGATCTGCCGCGCGGCCTCGGGCACCCGTTCCGTCGTCGGTTGCGTGGTCGGGCGGACCGGGTCCTTGAACAGTTCGTGCGGCTGCGCCAGGGCCGCGGCCGAACTGACCGCGCACACGAGCGCCAGAATGTACCGCCTCGGCTCGGGGCTCATCGTTCGGCTGCCCCCCGGACATCCGCGCGAGTATAGTGCCCGCGGGAGCCGCTCATGATCCTCCTCCACACCCTGCGGGCGTTTTTCGTCCTGGCGATCATGGCGGCCGGCTGGTCGCTGGTCGAGGCCGGCGACATTCTCCCTGAGAATCGAACCCTCCTCTTTTTTGCGTTCCTGCTCCTGGCGGTCGCCATCATCGTCCTCGACGTCGTCCTCCCCCGGAAAAGTCTCGCCGCCATCTCCGGCCTTTTTTTCGGCCTGGTGGTCGGCCTGTTCCTCAGTTACGGCCTGTCGCTCGTGCTCAACCTGCTCACCGATGTCTTTTTACCCCGTCCCGATGCCTCGCTCGTCCGGGCGCTAGGGGCGGTCAAGGTTTTACTCGGCATCATCTGCTGTTACCTCTGCGTCTCCTTCATCCTTCAGACTAAGGACGATATCCGCTTTGTCATCCCCTACGTCGAATTCGCCCGGCAACTCAAGGGCCAGCGGCCCATGCTCCTGGACACCAGCGTCATCATCGACGGACGGATCGTCGATGTGGCCGAGACCGGCGTCCTCGACCAGCAGATCGTCGTCCCCCGCTTCGTGATCCAGGAATTGCAGGCCGTTGCCGACTCCGCGGACCGGCTCAAGCGGAACCGCGGCCGGCGCGGCCTCGACGCCCTGAACAAACTCCAGGCCAACAAGCGCGTCGAAATCCAGATCATCGACCCGAACCTCTCCGCCGCAGACGCCGCCGTCCCGGTCGACGAACGCCTCGTAAACCTCGCCAAGACTCTCAACGCCCGCGTCGTCACCAACGATTACAACCTCAACAAGGTCGCCCGGGTCCACGGCGTGCCGGTCATCAACGTCAACGACCTCGCCAACGCCCTGCGCCTGGTGGTCCTGCCCGGCGAGTCGCTGCAGGTCAGGATCATCCGCCCCGGCGAGGAGCCCGGCCAGGGCGTCGGCTACCTCGATGACGGAACCATGGTCGTCGTCGAGGCAGGCCGAAACCGCATCGGCGAGTCCGTTTCCGTCACCGTCACCAGCGTCTTGCAGACCAGCGCCGGACGCATGATCTTCGGTCGGGCCGACTCCGCCGCCCCCAACGACCGCCGCCGCTCCGCCGCTCCGGACGGCTGACGCGCCGCGTCCTCCCGCCGGAATCTCTCGCGCCGCCGGTCACGCCCGAAGTGCCCGCGGCCGCCGCAGCGTCAGGTCGCGCCGCCGCTTAAGCGTCTGATGGTTCGCCACCTTCAGCGCCTTGTGCATGTCCGAGACCTTGAAGATGCCCAGCGTCCGTCCGCCGGGAGCGCCCACCGTCACGTACGCATACTTGATGTGGATGTGCGCGGCGTTCAGTCGCGCCGCCAAGTCCGCCATCGCCCCCGGCCGGTTCGGCAGTTCGATCATCAGCACCTCGGTTTCGGTGTAGGGAATATTCAGGGCCCTCAGCGCCGACCGTGCCCGCTCCAAGTCCTCGCACACGAATCGCAGCACCCCGTGCTCCACCGAGTCCATCAGGGTCATCGCAACCAGGTTGACCTTTTTCTGCGCCAGCGCGTCGCACACCCGAACGAGCACCCCCGGCTTGTCCACCAGGAACACCGAGACCTGCGTACCGGCTCTCATGTCGCACCCCTTTCTTGGCCCTGCCCCCCGCGCCACGTGGTCGGGCAAAGATACGCTTTGCCCCTCGCCCCCCCTCATGTTCGCATTATAGGGTTGCGGCGGGCGTCCGGTAGTCGTCCGCGGCCTGCCTCGCGGTCCGCAATCTCTATACAGTCCTCGACCGACTTGCTAAAATTGATCAGGAGCGGCGGACTCCCGTCGACGGCCCGCGTTTGCCGGCCCGACCGGCGGCCGTTGGTATCCCGGGCGATTCGCCGGGACCGCGGGCCGTGCGGCGCCGGCCGGACGGCGGCGCCACCGCGCGACGCCGGGCCGTCGAACCGGAACAGACCTGACATGGCCACCCTGCACATTGATCGCATCCTCGAGACGTGCATCAAGCGCGGCGCGTCGGACATTCACTTGTCCGTCGGACGGCCGCCCGTCCTGCGGCTCCACGGGCACCTTCGCTCGCTGGAGACGAAGGTCCTGGAGCCCGAGGACACCGTCGCCCTCATGAAGGCGATCACCCCGGAGCGCAACCAGCAGGAACTCCAGGAAGAGGGCGGCACCGACTTCGGGTTTGCCTTCGGCGACGCCGGCCGTTTCCGCGTCTCCGTGTTCAAGCAGAAGGGGAACGTCTCCATCGTCCTGCGGTTGATCCCGTCGAAGTTTCTCACCTTCGAGGAGATCGGCCTGCCCCGCATCGTCCGCGCGCTGTGCCGGCGGCCGCGCGGACTCTTCCTCGTCACCGGGCCGACCGGCTCGGGGAAGACGACCACGCTGGCCTCCATGATCAACTACATCAACACCGAGATGGACCGCCACATCGTCACGGTCGAGGACCCCATCGAGTATTACCACACGCACAAAAAGTGCATCATCAACCAGCGCGAGGTCGGAAACGACGTGCCCAGTTTCGCCGAGGCCCTGCGCCGCGTCCTGCGCATGGACCCCGACGTCGTCCTCGTCGGCGAAATGCGCGACCTCGAGACCATCGAGGCGTCCATCCGCGCCGCCGAGACCGGACACCTCGTCTTCTCCACCCTGCACACCAACAGCGCCCAGGGAACGGTCAACCGCATCATCGACGCCTTCCCCCACGAGCAGCAGGAGCAGATCCGCGTCCAACTCTCCACGTCGCTCATCGCCGTCCTCAGCCAGGCCCTGATGCCGCGGGTCCCTTCCGGAATGATCGCCGCCTACGAATTCCTCGTCGTGACGCCGGCCATCGCCAACCTCGTCCGCGAGAACAAGACCTACCGCATCGACTCCTCCATCCAGACCGGAAAGAAATACGGCATGCAACTGCTCGACGAGCACCTCTGGTCGCACTTCGAGCGCGGCCTCATCTCCGCCGACGACATGCTCGAACGCTCCCGGCACCCCGGTGATATTCAGGAGAAACTCGACAAGGCCGGCAAACTGCACGAGGCCGGAGACGCCGTCCTGCTCGCCGGCGCAGGCGTGCCCGCCCAGGCCGACGAAGAATGACCGCCCCCGGAAGCGGCCCGGAGACCCCGATCATGACCGACACCGCCGCCAGTCGACCGGCCTCCGTCGGACCCTACAAGGGCCGCCAACTCGGGCGCATCTTCATCAAGATGGGCAAACTCAAGCGCGAGCAGGTCCTGGAGGCCCTCTCCGTTCAGCGGGCCAAGCGCGGTCCGGTCGGCCAGATCCTGGTCGACCTCGGCTACATCACCGAGCAGGAACTCCAACTCGCCCTGGCCGCCCAGGTCGGCATGGCCCCCATCAATCTCGACTCGATGGATGTCGGCCCCGACGTGATTAAGAAACTTCCCGCCCAGATGGCCAACACCTACCGCATCGTCCCCGTCGAGTACGACGCCGGCTCCAACACCCTGACCGTGGCGATGGGCTCCCCGGACAACTTTCAGGCGACCGACGACCTGCGGCTGCTCATGGGGTTCAACGTCAAGGCCGTCCTCGCCTCCGACGACCAGATCAACGCCGCCCTCGAACGCTACTACCCCGAAAAGGGCGCCGAGAGCATCCAGGATCTCATCGGCGAAGTGGCCGACGATTCCGACCTTTCCCGCTTCCAGGGCCGCGGCGAGTCGCTCGACCTCGACGAACTTAAGGGCCTCATCGACGCCCCCCCGGTCATCAAACTCCTGAACCTCGTCCTCATGCAGGCCATCCGCGACCACGCCTCCGACATCCACTTCGAGCCCTTCGAGAATGAATACAAACTCCGCTACCGCATCGACGGCATCCTTTACGAGATGGTTCCGCCGCCCCGCTTCCTGGCCATGGCCATCGCCAGCCGCATCAAGGTCATGGCCAACCTCGACATCGCCGAGCGCCGCCTCCCGCAGGACGGCCGCATCGCGCTGCAACTCGCCGGAAACCCCATCGACCTCCGTGTCGCGGTGCTGCCCACCATGTTCGGCGAGTCGGTCGTCCTGCGCGTCCTCGACCGCTCCAACGTCAACCTCGAACTCGAGAAACTCGGCCTCCGCGACGACGAACTCAAGACCGTTCAGCAGATCATCGACAAGCCCCACGGCATCGTCATCGTGACCGGCCCCACCGGCTCGGGGAAGACCACCACCCTCTACGCCGCCCTCTCCAAACTCAACTCGCCCGAATACAAGGTCCTCACCGCCGAGGACCCCGTCGAGTACGACATCGACGGTCTCGTTCAGTGCCAGGTCAACCCGGAGGTCGGCCTGACGTTCGCCCGCGCCCTGCGTTCCTTCCTGCGACAGGACCCCGACATCATCCTCGTCGGCGAAATCCGCGATCTCGAAACGGCCCAGATCGCCGTGCAGGCCTCGCTGACCGGCCACCTCGTCCTCACCAGCGTCCACACCAACGATGCGCCCTCGACCATCGCCCGGCTCGTCGACCTCGGACTGGAGCCCTTCCTGGTCACCGCCACCCTCGAGGGCGTCATCGGCCAGAGACTCGTCCGCAGAATCTGCACCCGCTGTCGTGCCCAGTTCGAGCCCACCGAGGAGATGCTCATGGAACTCGAACTCCATGCCGCCGACGTCTCCGGCCGTAAATTCCATTACGGCGCGGGCTGCGACCACTGCAACGGCACCGGATACCGCGGCCGGCTCGGAATCTTTGAGATCATGACGGTCGACGACGAGATGCGCGAACTCATCATGCAGCGGGCCAGCACCAACGTCCTGCGCGAACACGCCCGCCGCAAAGGCATGCGCTCGCTCCGCGAAAGCGGTCTCCTGGCCATCTTCGAGGGACTTACCACCATCGAGGAGGTTGCGAAGGAAACCCTGTTCGAATAGCCGCCGGGCGCCAGGAAATCATCCGCGCGGGCCGGGCGCTCGCCGGCTGCGAAGAACGCGGATCATCCGGCCGTCCTTGGCGGTTGCGTTTGTGGCCGTTGAAATGCCGTCAGTCCCACCCAAACCCTGCATTCTGGGTTTCGCGCAGCGCGACGGGCGGACCGAGTACCTCGCTCAGCAGAACCGCCCGACGCAGATGCGCCCGATCCAGCGGTCCCAGCGCCGCCGGACGCACCCGCCTCCGCACCGCCGGCGCAGCGACCGCCGTCGCGCTGAGTCGCGGCCGCTCCTTGTCGATCCGTGAGACCGGGGCTGCCCGCGCCCGCCGCGGCGACTCGATTCGCCTCTGCGCGGGTCGTGCCATGCTGCGCTCCGGCGGCCGGACCGGCCGGATTTCCCCCGCCTCGTCCTCCGACTCCCGGACCAGTTCGATCCGTGTGCCCGTCAGCGTCTCCAGGACCCGTTCGAGTTCCGACAGCGGGTGCGCCGGATTCCGAACCGGCCGCGACGGTTTGGCCGCCTCTCGCGGTGCGGGCCGGGCCGGCGGCGCGGCGCCACGGGACGTTCCGATCTCCGGCCCGCGCGGGACGATCTCCCGTTCGCGGGACTGCTCCTCCTCCGAATCCTCCGCCCGCCGGCCGCGGAACCGGTTCACCAGCGCGCCGGCCAGCGCGAGGATCAGCAGCGCGATGACCTGGCCGAAGTCCGACCAGTCTCGCTGCCCCAGCAGCGACCCATCGATGCCGATTGCCAATCCCACGGTCAGCATCTGAACCTCGCGGCCTCCCAAGTCGCCGCATATCTCCGGCCGGGGGGCCATGTCGGCGCCCGCCGGAAGACGTCGGGCGTTCTTCGATCTCCGCCTACGTCCCCGGTCGCTTGGTTTCGCCGGCGGAGGGCGGACCCGAGACGGTCGGCACCTGGGCGTCGCGCCCGAGCGACTCTCGCATCGCCGTGTCGGCCTGCACGTTTCTCATGCGGTAATAGTCCATCACGCCCAGCACGCCCTTGCGGAACGCCTCCGCCATGGCGAGGGGCACTTCCGCCTCCGCCAGCACCACCTTGGCCCGGTTCTCCTCCACCATCGCCCGCATTTCCTGTTCGCGGGCCACGGCCATCGCCCGGCGGCCCTCGGCTTCGGCCTGCCGCATCTTCTTGTCCGCCTCGGCCTGCTCCGCCTGCAAGTGAGCGCCCACGTTCTGTCCCACGTCCACGTCGGCGATGTCGATCGACAGAATCTCGAAGGCCGTGCCCGCGTCCAGTCCCTTCTCCAGCGTGCGCTTGGAGATCATGTCGGGGTTTTCGAGCACATGCTTGTAACTTCCGGCCGAGCCAATGCCGTTGACGATGCCCTCGCCGACACGGGCGATGACGGTCTCCTCGGTCGCCCCTCCAACGAGCCGCTTGATGTTGGTCCGCACCGTCACCCGAGCGCGCACTTTCAACTGGATCCCGTCCTTCGCCACGCCGTCCACCGTCGACGACCCCCCGCCCTGGCTCGGGCAGTCGATCACCTTCGGATTCACCGAGGTCGCCACTGCGTCCAGCACGTCCCGGCCCGCCAGGTCGATCGCCGTCGCCGTCTTCCAGTTCAGGTCGATGTTGGCGCGGTGGGCCGCGATCAGCGCGCGGACGACGTTGATCACGCGCCCGCCGGCCAGGTAATGGCTCTCCAGGTCGTTCGTGGAGATCTCGGTGAGGCCGGCCTTTACGGCCTGAATCTTGCTCTGCACGATCACCGGCAGCGACACTTTGCGCAGACTCATCCCGAACAACTCGAAAATCCCGATGTCCGCGTTGCTCATGTAGGCCTGGAGCCAGATGCGGAAGAACCGCCCCAGGATCGCCACGAACACCAGGATGATGATCCCGACGACCCCGAGCACCCACGGCAGGATGTTCATTTGCCCGATCATGCTGTCCTCCCGGCGGCCGGAGCCGCGCTCGTCCCTTCGCCTCCCGCACCGGGCCGCACGCACAGCGAGTCGCCGACGATCGAGATGCCCTCCACGGGAACGCCCGGATCGATCAGTCCCTGCTCCGCCACGCACTGAACCCGCCGGCCGTTGAACTCGCACATCCCTACCGGTCGCAGCGGGGTCAGCGATCGTCCTCGCTCGCCAATCAGCGGCATCAGGTCGCGGACATCCACTCCGCGATCCGCCGCCGTCAAAATCGGGTTCGGCGGAACGACCCGTCGGCCGATCCGCGTCCCGCGGAACACCTTCAGACCGATTCCGACCACCGTCGGCACCAGCACCACCTCCGACACGAGCGAGACGTAGCCGGCCGTCTCGCCCACCCGGAACGCGAGGTAAACGCCCCCGATCACCGCCGCCAGGCCCACCACTCCGAACAGCCCGTGCGAGGGCACGAATACCTCCAGCAGCAGCAGGGCGACGCCCGCCGCCTGGATCAGGATGGCCAGCGACAACTCGTTCATTCCATCAGTCCCGGACGCGGCGCACCACCACCCGGTTGCCCCGCCGCTCGATCACCCTCACCCGGCTTCCCGGCGGGATGTACTCCGATTCGCTCACCACGTCAACGAGCAGCGGCCCGAACCGCGCCTTTCCCGCCGGACGCAGCAGACTCTCCGACGTCCCCTCGTCTCCGACGTGCGCCGCGCTCGGATACGGATCGTCTGCCCGCACCGCCTCCGCCGCCGGGTTCGGCCCGATGAACCGCCGGGCCCAACTCCAGCGCGGCAGCACGCGGCTCAGCCCCCACGCGCCCAGCGCCCCCGCGAGCAATCCTCCTCCGACCACCGTGATCCCGACGTGCACGCCGTGCCACGTCGCCTCCAGTTGGGGCCAGCGGAACCCGCCCGGCATCCGAGGAATCTCCGGAAGCGCCGGCCCCTCCGGCTGCACGAACGTCGCCACCAGACCCACCAGGATCAGCGCGATCCCCAGCACGCCCGGCAGCGCGAACCCCGGCGTCAGAAACAACTCGATGCACAGAAGCCCCACCCCGATGATCAGCAGCACCATCTCCCAGATGCCCGCCAGTCCTGTCAGGTAGGGCGCGCCCAGGAACAGCGCCAGCGCGATCAGCGCCACCGTCCCGCCCACCATGTGGCCCGGCGCGTGAAACTCCGCGTAGGCCCCCATCAACATCAGCACAAACAGGATACTGCGGATGATCGGTGAACTCAGCCACGCCGCCGCCGCCTCCGCCCAGTTCACGTCCAGCCGGCCCATCGGCGTGTCCAGCCCGTAGTGCGCCGCCAGTTCCTCGTCCGAACTGACGATCGCCCGCGCAAACCCGAACCACATCGCCTCCGTCTGCGTCAGCGTCAGCAGGTCGTTTGTCGCGACCACCGGCTGATGAACTTCCACCTCCCGGTCGTTCACCGGGTCGATCGCGCGCCGGACTACTTTCCACTCCGGCTTCGACTCGTCGCCCGGCTCCAGGTACTGCGCCCGGTCGGCCGCGCGGACGAACTTTCGTTCCCCGGTCTGCGTGTTCTCAATCCAGTAGATCTCATTTCCGAGTCGCACCATGGCCTCGCAAAGCAGCGCGTCATAGCCGCGACGGTGCGCCGAGTCCCGGAACTCCTTCAGGATCGGGCTCTCCGCCTTCGCCCGCTCCGTCTTTCCCAACTCCTGGAGTCCCTCGGTCGGACTCATGATGATCGGCGCGACGTCGCCCAGCCGGCTGCTGCTGCTCATCACGATTTCGTGGCACGCCACCGCGATCAGCGCACCGGCCGAGAACGCGTGCGGATGCACCCACGCGACCGTCTTCACGTCCGTTACGTTCTTGAGGTAGTTGCAGATGTCGAGGGTGCTCGTTACCAGCCCGCCGGGCGTATTCAATTCCAGCACGACGTACGCCGCCCCCGCGCTCCGCGCCTCCTCCAGCCGTCGCGACAGACTCTCATAGGTGACGTCGTTGATCTCTCCCTCGATCGGGACGATGACGCCCCGCTGGCGGGTCTCGTCCGCCGAAGCCCTCTCCTGGCTACCCGGCGCAGCCCCTGCGCCCGGCGACCACGCTCCGGACGCCGACAGCAACGCCCCGCAGACCGCCGACATCCACGCGCACGCTCGTCGCCGACGAATCATGGCCTTTCGCTCCTGTCCCGGCTGACCGCCGCCGTCGCGCGTCCCCGGTGGGCCATTATAAGCCGCGTCCCGCATCGCCTCTCGTGGTTTTTCCCGGTCGGCCATCCCATTCGATTCCGTGGGTCGCCGTTGTCCGAATTGCCGGGTTCCCCGTCTTCTCATACGGCGGGGTGGGCCCCCCGCACCCTCGAAAAGGAAGGAGCGCCTGATGTCATCGGCATCGTCCCGGCAATACGCGTGTCTCTTGGCAGTCCCGGTCTTCCTCGCGACCCTGCTCGGGGGCCCTCGCGGCGCCGCGGCTCAGTTCGTCGTCAACACGTTTGTCGACGCCGCGGATTACAACCTGACCGACGGCCGTTGCGACTGCATCGACGACGCCGTCATGGCGGGCGATCAGTGCTCCCTCCGCGCCGCCATCCAGAACGCCAACCTCGTTACCGGCCCGACGACCATCATACTTTCCGCGGGCACCTATGGGATGACCGTATCGGGCGGCGGCGAAAACAACTGCGTTGCCGGCGACTTCGACCTGCTCAGCAGCATCGAGATCCTGGGCCATCCCGCCGGGACGACCGTCATCGACGCCAGCGGTCTCGACCGCGCCTTCGACCAACGGACCAACCACAGCGTCGTCATTCGCGACGTCACCATCCGCGGTGGCGACCCCGGCATCGGCTCGCCGCCGGGCACCACGTCGCAGCACGGCGGCGGCATCCGGCAGACCGCCGGATCGCTTGTGCTCGAACGCGTCATCCTCGAAGGCCATGTCGCCCAACTCGCCGGCCCGACCCAGTCCGACGGCGGCGGCATCTACAGCACCGCCGTCTTGGACCTGAGAGCGGTGACGGTCCGCAGCAACAACTGTGACGGAAACGGCGGCGGCATCTATTCCAACAACACCGTCTTCCTTACCGATTGCATCCTCTCCGACAACTCCGCCGCAAGCGCCGGCGGCGGCCTGCGACTCGCCGGCAGTGCGTCCTCCGTTGATCTCACCCGTGTCGTTGTCCGCAACAACACGGCCAACTCCGGCGGCGGCATTCAAAGCAACGGCTCACTGGTCCTGCTCGACTGCATCATCGCCGACAACTCCGCGCTGGTCGGCGGCGGCGGCGGTCTGAACCTCGTCGTCGGCGCGGCCGACCTCCGCAATTGCGTCATCAGCCGCAACACCGCCGCCCTCTTCGGCGGCGGCGTCCACTCCAGCGCCGTCGGGCCGGCCGGCGGCTACGGATTCCGGGCCCTCGATTGCACGTTCCGCGCCAACCGCGCCGCCGGCAGCGGCGGCGGTCTTTCCAACGCCGGGGGCGCGCTGCTCGAACACTGCACGCTCAGCGGTAACACCGCCGACGGATCGTCCGCCGCTGACCAGGGCGGGGGAGGAATCTATAACTTCGTTCGCACCGTCGAACTCACCAACGCCACGATCAGCGGCAATCGCGCACCGTTCGGACGCGGGGGCGGAATCCTCAACGTCACTAACGGCGTCGCCGTCCTCAACGGCGTGACCCTGGCCTTCAACTCCGCCGCGGTTGGCCACTCCCTGCATGACGGCGACTCCGCTTCGACCGCCTTCACCGTCGTGACCTCCACCATCATTTCCCACCAGGCGCCCGGGCCGGGCATCCTCAGCACGACCGGCGCGATCGCTTCGGGCGGCTTTAACCTCGACAGCGACGGCTCCGGAGCGCTGACCGGGCCGGGAGACCAGTCGGGAACGCCCTTCGTGCCGATCGACCCGTTGCTCGCGCCGCTCGCCAACAACGGCGGTCCGACGGAGACCCATGCCCTTAATCCCGGCAGCCCCGCCATCGACCGCGGCACGTGCACCTTCGTCGACGCCGCCGGAAACGTCTTCACCGTCGGCGTCGACCAGCGTTACGGCCCGCGCTTCATCGACGGCGACCTGAACGGCCTGTTGGACTGCGACGTCGGAGCATACGAGTACCAGCCGGTCCCGACGGCCTGCGCGACCTGCCGCGGAGACATGAACGGCGACGGACGCGTCGACGCCGACGACGGGCAGCGCTTCATCGCCTGCTGGTTTGGCGGGTCGCCCACCGCGCCCGGCTGCGACTGCTCCGACATGAACGGCGACGGGCTTTATGACCCGTCGTTGATCGACGTTCGACTGTTCGCTGACAAACTCGTCGGCGTCAATGACCCCAACGTCGCCTGTCCGTGACCCGTTCGTCTGCAGACCGCCCGGCCGCCGATATACTCCCGTCGCAACATGGCGGACGGCCGGAACAGGCGCGGCAGGGCAAGGACGAGCCCTGCCTCGTCCGTTCGCCGTCGCGGAAGGGAGGCCAGCACGATGGGTCGAATGACAAAGGCGATCGGCTTCGGGGTGATTCTTTCAGGATTGGCCGGCGCTTCGGCGGGGTGCGGCACGCGCATCGGCGACCTGATCTTCCGCGGACTGACGGTTGAACTCTACAACGACACGGACTTCGATGTCGACCCGGGCATCCTGTACGACGATGACGCCGGCTTCTTCGCCGGACTGCTGCCCGCCGAACGCCTCGACACCGGTCGGCTGCGTCCCTACCAGACGCTCGTCTTCCGCCTGCGGTGCAGCGAGGTCGGCACCATCCTCAGCAACGATGCCGAGCAATTCCTCGACTTCGGCCGCACGGCCGAGGCCGACGACTCGCCCAGACTCCAGCGCGACGACCATTACGAATGCGGCGACGTGATCCGTTTCCGCTTCGAGGGCGAGGGGTCCACCTTCCGCGTCGTCGCCTCCGTCAACGATCAGATCATCGACTGATTTCCGGCCGGTCCCTGGTCGGCGTTACGGTCTGTTGCGTTCTTCCTCCCGAACCCGGCGGATCGCCATCAGGTGCATGAGCGACTCGCGGTCCTTCGGCCGGCCCAGGTGCTGCTTGATCCGAATCAGGTCGTCCAGCGATGCCACCTTTACGGCCATATCGCCAAGACGGATCACCTCCGCCTTTTCCGCCAGTTCCTCGTAGCCGCCGATGGGTTCCACGTACCCGAGCAGGTCCAGGTCCCCGGCGGTCGTGCTGAAGGTGAAGTTGCTCCCCAGCGCAAGCGATCGGGCATCGAGCACGAATGGAAGGTCGGGCGGAGCGCCTCGAAGGGCCGGCTTCAGCACCCGGACGGCTTGTGCGAGCCGTTCCAGGTTTTCCTTTGTGCGGCGATAACAGAGGTCCGTGTCGAACGTAACGCGGGCGCCGCCCAGCAGATACTCGGCCTGTCCCCCGATGACCACGAATTCCACGCCGCCGGCGACGAGGCGTTCAACGATCTGTTCGAACTCGCTCTTTTCGGAAGCGCTCTGCATACTCCCTCAGTCTCAGGGCCTGCCGCCGCGCCCGGTCGCCCTTGCGAATCCGCTCCAGCGGCGTCAGCCGCAGGTTCTCCCGGATCAGCGAAAGGTCGATCCCGTTCTCGTCCTGCTCGCCGTACCAATCCGGGCCGCAATAGCGAAGCCAGTCCGCCCGGTCGGCGGGCGACGGGGACGGCGACTCGTTTGGTTCGCGCGTGGACATCTGACTTCATTATAGCCGGCGGCGACGCGGACCCGCCGGCCGGGCGACGTGCTGCTCACCGGCGTGAATGGGCCGCGGCGCGGGCTGGAGCGGTACGAGTTGGCGGAGAAGTACGAGCCGGTCGAGTCTGATGAAGCCCGCGCGTGGTGGGATGCTGAGTACGCGAGGACGCCAGCGACGGAGGCCCAGCGGTTTTTCATCCTCAGCGGCGCGATCTTCCCGATTTACGACAAGATCATGGGCTCGTCCGGCATCCAGAGCGTGAAGATTGCTCGTACGGTGGTGGCCGATGGCACCGCCTTGGTGGGCCTGAACCTCAGCCCGTCCGACGCGCCGGGACGGTCCAGCCGCATTCCCGTGTTGCCGGATTCGTCTACAAACACCAGCATCGTCTGCTACTCCGCAGCCGCGCGGGCCAAGTTCATGCGGAGCAAATTCGCCAGGACGCGCTGGTCGATTTCGGCGCGGCGCGCGGCGAGGGCGTGGCCGGCGGGGAGCGGCTGGCCGGCGCCTGTTTCGGTCCACACTTCGGCCCAGTCTTCGGACCATCCGCCCTGCGGATCGACGGCGGCGTAGGCGGCGAGTACGGCGCGGTCGAGGCGCTCGTGGGCGAGGCGAAGCCACGTCGGGCGCTCGTTGTAGAGATTGGTGAGCGTGCGTTTTTTCAGCCGCGCGTCGCGCGCTGCGCGGGCCATGATGGCGGATTGGCGAATGAGCGGCCGGGCGTCGGCCGGCACGTCGTCGAATCGGTCTTCGGCGTCGATCGCGCGGGCAATCGGTTCGATCCATTCGGGCGGATTCAACCACCGTTCGCGCTGTTCGTTCAACTCGCAAGCGGCGTCGCTGATCCGCCGATAGGCCGGATGGTCCGTCGGCTCGCGGCCGGGCGGCCACGGAAGCGGAAAAGTCTCGAAGCAAGTCGTCGGCGTGTAACGCGGTCGGGTTTCGAGCTGCGTTCCCATTCGCAAAGCCCACAGTTCGTGTATCGAGCTGTGCAATACACCGAAGAATGAGTCGTCCGCGCGGGCGTAGGCAATTAACTGGTGGTCTGGCAGCGTTCGCCCGTGCACGAATACGAATAGTCGATGCTTCGTAACGTTGGGCGTCGCAACAAAGCGCCCGAGAGTTTCAATTCGGTCACGCATATCGGGCCGCGGTCGCTGGTGAATCCACCAGGCGACGCCCGTCGCATCGCCTGAGCGCGCTGTCTTTCGCATCGGGCGCACGTGAGTCGAAATGTACTCAAAAGGCTCGTGATAACGGCTCGCTTCATCGAGCGGAGTGTCGGGTGGAAAATCTACGATCCACATTGAGCGAGGCCGTCGTGTAATGTCGAGGCCATTTACCCAAGGCCGTACAACACGAGCGTTTGATTGACCATGAGGCGTTGGCGATGCAAGAAAACAGCGCGCAATGGTGCTGTCGATGTCGAATGGACCAACCTTGGTGTCGCCCATGAATCCAATGTTCGAGTTTTCCGCCAGCGTCCGTGCGCGCGTTGTGTCAACATCAGCGGTAAGATCGGAGTTAATTTGCGCAACCGTTTCTCCGTCCAGTGTTCGGTGTTCATCGGAGGTATTCCCGAATCCAACGATTGAAACGTGCACGGCCGCGCCGTCGAGAATCCATTCCCGATCCGACCATGCCATGAAGATATCGCCGGCTTGTTTGATGCGCTCCAAGACAGTCCGGTTGTCGCTTCCACGAATGCCCTGTGTTGCCAGCAACCCGGCTCGCATCGACGCTTGATGCTCGCTTGCCCGTCGCGCCTGTTCAAACCAGTAGCAGCAAAGATCCGATGATTTCGGCAACTCATATGCGGCGTACATTGCCGCGACGTACGCATCGTCGAGACCGTTTTGTCGAAACAGTTTTGAGCCGAGAAACGGCGGATTCCCGATGATGAAATCGGCGGTCGGCCATTGGGCCGGCACGGGCCGCGCGGGGTCGGACAGGTCCAGAATCGCGTCGCGGTTTTCGATGGTCTGCAACGGTTCCAGGATCGGGTCGCGCGGAGCGACGAAACCATTGTCGCGCATCCATTGCAGGTAGCCGATCCATATGACGACCTGGGCCAGTTCCGCGGCGTAGGGGTTGATTTCTATGCCGTGCAATTGCGTCGGGCGGACTTGGGGAATGAGGCCGAGCGCGATGTCCGGCCGGGCCGCGAACGTGACGACTTCCTTTTCGAGATTCAGGAGTTGCTGAATCGCCACGTACAGGAAGTTTCCCGATCCGCACGCCGGGTCCAGAATGCGAACCGACGCGAGCCGATGGGCAAACCCTTGCAGCGCGTTGGCAATCGCCTTGTCGGCCGCGTCCTTTGTCTTTTTCGTCGTGGCCGCGCGGCGGCGTTCAAGCTGCGCACCCACGTCGGCCTTGACCTGTTCCCACTCGCGGCGCAGCGGCGCCATGATGACAGGTTCGACAATCAACATGATGTCGTCGCGGCTGGTGTAGTGCGCGCCGATCTGCGCCCGCGTGTTGGGGTCCAGGGAGCGTTCAAACAGCGTGCCGAACACGGCTGGCTCCACGCTGCTCCAATCGCGCGTTGCGACGTTGATGAGTGTGTGCACTTCGCCGGGCATCAGGTCCAGCGCGGTCGCGTCGTGGAACAGGCCGCCGTTGAAATGCGGCACGTCATCCACGCCGAACGTTCCGCCGCTGCCCATGTGCCCGAATAATTCGGACAGCCCGGCTTTGAGCGCGGCCAGATTGTTTTTTCGGCTCCTGAGGAGCCGGATGAACAGGTCGTTCGGCAGCAGCCCCACGTCTTCGGCGAAAAGGCAGAACATGCACTTCATCAGGAAATGCGCGGTCGTCTGCGGATCATTGCCGCGGGCGCGGATTTGCGTGGCGAGGCCGGCAAACTCGCCGGCGACTTGTTCGGTGACGCGCTCGGGGGTGAGCGTCGGTCGAAACGACCCTGGGTCGGTGAAGACACGGCGCAACAGGTCCAGGGCGCGGGGCTGGTCCAGTTCGGCGAGCGGTATCGCGTGGACCTGTTTGGCCGTGCCGGTAAAGTTGGTGTGAATCTCGGTGTGAGCGATGTCGCTGACGACCAGGAGCGGCGGGTTTTCCAGGGCTTCGCGGTACTGGCAGAGTTGGCGGTAGGCTTCGGTGAGCGATTGATACTCGCCGCGGCGCTTGTATTCCCATGCGAACTTGCCGCGCCACCAAACGTCGGCATAGCCGTAGTCGCCTTGCGAGCCGGCCGACGCGGCGCCCGTGACGGCGACGCCCTTTTCAAACGTGTATTCGTCGCCGGTCGGGTCGTGCTCGGCTGGCGTTGGCTGCTCAAGGAGCCGGCACAGGTCGATGAAATGCTCCTGGCTGGCCGCGCGCTCGGACAACTCCGCACGGGACCATTTGTTCACGAACTCAATCGGCGTCAATTGACCCGGCACGCCGAGATTGTGCCCATCCGCCGTGGCGTTGTCGACCTATCCGCGCGTGGCTGTCATGGGAGATGCTGGTAGAATGCTCCTTTCATCGTGGTTGGAAGGAGTAGTCCATGCCTCGTATCGTCCGCGGCGGCCTGATCCAAGCCACCCTTTCCGAGCCGGGCACGGCGCCCCTCGAAAAGATCAAGAAATCGATGATCGACAAGCACGTCGCCCTGCTGAAGCAGGCCGCCGACCGCGGGGCGCAGGTCGCCTGCCTTCAGGAACTCTTCTACGGCCCCTATTTCTGCTGCGAGCAGGACGCGAAATGGTACAACCTGGTCGAGAAGATCCCCGACGGCCCCACCACGAAACTCATGCAGGACCTCGCGAAGAAACTGCGCATGGTCCTCGTCGTGCCCCTGTACGAGGAAGACCTCCCCGGCATCTATTACAACTCGGCCGCCGTCCTTGACGCCGACGGCGCCTTCCTCGGCAAGTTCCGCAAGATGCACATCCCCCACGTCGGACCCGGATTCTGGGAGAAGTTTTATTTCCGCCCCGGCAACCTCGGCTATCCCGTGTTCGACACAAAGGTCGGCAAGGTCGGCGTCTATATCTGCTACGACCGCCACTTCCCGGAGGGCGCCCGCGCCCTGGGCCTGAACGGAGCGGAGATCGTCTTCAACCCCTCCGCCACCGTCGCCGGCCTCAGCGAGTACCTCTGGAAACTCGAACAGCCCGCCCACGCCGTCGCCAACCAGTATTATGTCGGCGCGATCAATCGCCCCGGATACGAGGAGCCGTGGCGCTTCGGCGAGTTCTACGGCCAGAGTTATTTCTGCGACCCGCGCGGGCAACTCCTCTGCTGCGGCAAGCGGAACGAGGACGACGTGCTGGTGTCGGACCTGGACCTCGACCTGATCCGCGAAGTGCGGAACACCTGGCAGTTCTTCCGCGACCGCCGGCCGGAGTCTTACGAGGCGCTGGTCGCGCCGTAGACACGCCGGGGCAATCGCCGGCTCCCGGTGAAGCCGCGCGGCGGCCCGGCTCCGTTCGACCCCTCGCGCCAATGGTGTCTTCGCCCCCGCACCTCTAGAATCCCCGCCTTACGGCTCGCCGCGGCGAGGCGACACACGAGAGGACGCCCCGAACATGGTCGTCGGAGAACTCACCCAGGAAGTTGACCTGCTCGTCATCGGCGGCGGTCCGGGCGGCTACGTCGCCGCGGCCCACGCGGCCGACCTCGGCCTGCGAACGGCCGTCGTCGAGTCCGCCGACGTTCCCGGCGGCGTCTGCCTCCGCGAGGGCTGCATCCCCTCCAAGGCCCTCCTTCATGTCGCCCGCATCATCCATGAGGCCGAGCAGGCCGAGTCCTTTGGCGTCCACTTCGGACCCCGGAAGATCGACCTCGACAAACTCAAGAACTGGAAGAACGGCGTCATCCGGCGCCTCGCGACCGGCGTCACCGGCCTGCTCAAGAAACGAGAAGTCGACTATTACACCGGCCGCGCCGTCTTCGAATCCTCGCGTGCCGCCCGCGTGGAGGGCGGCGAGGTCTCGCACATCAAGTTCAAGCACGCCATCATCGCCACGGGCTCCGTCGCCAAGACGCTCCCCGAAAAAGTCCTGCCCCGCGAACTCTACTGGGACGCCGCCGACGCCCTGCACCTCCGCGAAATCCCCCGCCGCCTGCTCGTCGTCGGCGGCGGCTACATCGGCCTGGAACTCGGACAGGTCTACGCCACCCTGGGCAGCAGCGTCACCGTCGTGGAGGCCCTCGAAACCCTCGTCCCCGGCGGCGATCAGGAACTCGTCAAGCCGCTCGCCGCCCGCCTCGCAAAGGAGTTCACCGCCATTCACGTCGGTACCACCGTCGTTTCCGGCCGAAAGTCCGGCGACGGCGTCGAGGTCGTCCTCGCCGCCGGCGACAGGCAGCGCACCGAGTCCTTCGATCGCGTCCTCGTCTCGATCGGCCGCCGGCCCAACTCCGACCATCTCGGTCTGAAAAACACCAAGGCGAAACTCGACGACCGCGGATTCATCCGCGTCGATCCGCAGCGCCGCACCGACGACCCGCGGCTGTTTGCGATCGGCGACGTCGCCGGCGAACCCATGCTCGCCCACAAGGCCTCGCGCGAGGGAAAGGTCGCGGCCGAGGCCATCGCCGGGAAGCCGACCGTTTTCGACCCGGCCGCCATCCCCGCCGTCATCTACACCGACCCGGAGGTGGCCTGGTGCGGCCTCTCGGAGCAGCAGGCCCGCGACCAGGGCTACGACGTTGTTGTTTCGCGCTTCCCCTGGGTCGCCTCCGGTCGCGCCGTCGCCATGAGCCGGACCGAGGGGCTGACCAAGACCCTATTCGACCGCAAGACTCAACGCATCCTCGGGTGTGGAATCGTCGGCGCGCACGCCGGAGACCTCATCGCCGAGGCCGTCGTCGCCATTGAAATGGCCGCGGTCGCTGAAGATCTCGGCGCGTCGATCCATCCCCACCCCGCCACCAGCGAAACGCTTAGCGAGGCCGCCGAAGCCGCGTTCGGCCGCGCCATTCACTCGATCCTCTGACCCCCGATCCTGACGATCGTTCGCCTCAGCCCGAAGACGGGCGGTCTCCAGGGCATTCGCACCCGGTTCCACCTCGGCTCCGTTCCGGTCCCGGACCCGAAAAAAATCCTGCACGGCACTTGCCCGCTCCGATCCGGGGGGAATAATCAAATGTTCTCGGGTCACGCGTCTTTCCGGCCTTTCACGTCGCCGGCCAGACCGGACCCGTCGAAAGGCGGTTTCTACCCGCCGGAAACAGGGTGGATTTGCCGGGAGCCGCCGACGCTTCGGCGACGGGGCGGCGCGATCGAATTTGATCTCCCGGGTTTCATGACGGACGGCGCGTCCGCTTGCGGACGCACGGCGGTCGCCTCGCACGTCTTGTGACCGCCGCCGGCAGCGACGGTGTTCGTCGTACCGGGTGTAACCAGACAGCGTTATGCTGAAACAGGCGCGCCGGCGACGGGTCCCGGGCTCCGCGCCGCGCCAACCTCGGTCTCGTGTCCGGAAGGAGGTGTTATGGCGATCACACGCCGGAGAATGACAACAAGGGCGGCACGACGACTGGTCCCACAGGACCGGCCGCCCCCCAACTCGCGGTGCTTTCCGGCTGGGAGAGAGGTGTGATCGTCGCTGCCATGCCGCCGTGTGAGTTGGGAGAGTCTCGGCGGCACCCAATGGCCCGAGGTGGATGCGATGGCTCCGCCTCGGGCTTGCGCGCCGACGGAATCCTGTCCCCCCGTTGCCCGCCATTTGTGCATTAGCACCACGCGGGCAATCTTTTTTCTTGATTGGAGTTATCGCCGTGGAATGTCCTGTGAGATGCCCGCAGGCGCAACGAACGGTTTGCGGCTCGCTACCTGTGAAAAAAAAACTTGCGGCCGGCGCCCTTTCGGGTATGCTGTTTTGTTCAGGTTTCGATTGGGGGGTCGAGCGACCTTGCTGCTTTCCGGAGGGTAACAGGCAGCCCGCTTGAGAACGGGGCGCACACCCCCTTTTGTCTGGATGGAATCGGCCCCGGACCCGCGGGTTTCAGGCGCTGCGGCGGGTCGCCCGGCGCTTTGCCGCACCCCTGGCACGTTTGACCTTCGCACGCGCGGCGCGTGCTGATCCACGCTTCCGTCCCGCCGAATCCGGTTCCAGGGCATGGTTCAGAACCTCGTCCACCTTCGTGGCCGGAAGGAACCGCATTTTCTTTCGCACCTCCGCCGGGATGTCCACCAGATCCTTCTGGTTGCGGGCCGGCATGATCACGTCCCGGATGCCGGCCCGATGCGCCGCAAGAACCTTCGCCTTCAGCCCCCCGATCGGCAGGACGAGCCCCCGCAGCGTGATCTCTCCGGTGCTCGCCGCGTCCTTGCGACACGTCCGCCCCGTCAGGAGCGACACCAGCGCCGTGAACATCGCCAGGCCGGCGCTCGGCCCATCCTTCGGGATCGCTCCCGCCGGAACGTGGATGTGAAAATCCTGGTCCGCCAGCCGCTTCGGCTCGATCCCCAGCCCCCGCGCCCGGCTTCGGATCAGCGAGAACGCGGTCTGGGCCGATTCCTTCATGACCTCCCCGATCTGCCCGGTGAGCAGCAGGTTGCCCTTGCCCGGCATCGCCGTGGCCTCAACAAACAGGATTTCGCCCCCGACCGGCGTCCAAGCCAGCGCCGTCGCCACGCCGGGCGTGCTGGTCCTCAGGGCTGCCTCCGGTTCGACCCGTGGAGGACCGAGCAGTTCGGAAAGGTTTGCCCGCCGCACCATGCCGAGGTTCCGCTGCGACCGCGCCGCCCGCGATGCCGCCGCCCGACAGATGGCCGCGATTTCCCGTTCCAGGTTTCGGACGCCCGCCTCCCGGGTGTAATTCTCGATGATCCCGACGAGCACCGAGTCTTCAAACTTCAACTGCGAGGGCTTGAGCCCGTGTTCCTCCCGCTGCCGCGGCACGAGGTACTTCTTGGCGATGAACAATTTCTCCTGCGTCGTGTAGCCGGGCAGTTCCAGCACCTCCAGCCGGTCGCGCAGCGCCGGCGGAACCGGGTCCATCTGGTTCGCCGTGGCGATGAACATGACCCGCGAGAGATCAAACGGGACGTCGAGGTAGTGGTCCTGAAAGGTGTTGTTCTGCGCCGGGTCCAGCACTTCCAGCAGCGCGGCCGCCGGGTCGCCCCGGAAATCCTGCCCGATCTTGTCCACCTCGTCGAGCATGAACACCGGGTTGTTGGACGCCGCCTTGCGGATTTCCTGCATGATCCGCCCCGGCAGCGCCCCGATGTACGTCCGCCGGTGTCCGCGGATATCCGCCTCGTCCCGGATGCCTCCCAGCGACATGCGGATGAACTTCCGCCCCAGGGCCCGCGCGATCGACTGACCCACGGAGGTCTTGCCCACCCCCGGTGGCCCGACGAAACACAGCAGCGGTCCCCGCCCCTGCGGCTTCAGCGTTCGCACCGCGAGGAACTCCAGCACGCGCTTTTTGACTTTCTCCAGGTCGTAATGGTCCGCGTCCAGGATTCGCTCCGCCCGCTCAACGTCGAGGTTGTCCTCCGTCGACACGTTCCAGGGCATGTCGCACAGCCATTCCACGTAGTCGAGCGCGTTGCCGTATTCCGGCGACGCCTGCGGGATCTTCGCCAGCCGCTCCAACTCGCGCTGCGCCTCCGCCTCGACGGACTCCGGCATCTCGGCCTTGGCGACCCGCTCGCGCAGGGCGGCCAATTCCACCTCCCGCGCGTCGGTCTCTCCCAGTTCCTTCTGAATCGCGCGCAACTGTTCGTGCAGGAAAAACTCCCGCTGCTGCTTCTCGACCTGGTTCCGCACCTGCGTCTGGATCTTGTTGCTCAATTCCAGCACGTCGATCTGCTTCGCCAAATGCCCGTTCACCTTCCGAAGCCGGTCCACGACGTCGAAGGTCTCCAGCAACTCCTGGCGCTCCACCAGGTTCAGCGCCAGGTTTGCCGACAGAAAATCACTCAGCGCGTTCGGCGTCGTCAGTGAGTTCAGCACCTCGAGCGCCTGTTCCGGCATCCCCGGGGTCAACTCGATCACCTTCGTCGCCTGGCGGCGCGCCGTCTGGACCAGCGCCTCCAGTTCCGTCGAGGGTCCGAAGGTGTCTTCGCGCACGTGGGCCCGCGCGACGAGGTACGGCTCCGTCTGCGTCAGCGTTTCGATCCCGAACCGCACCAGGCCGTGGACGATGATGCTCTGCGTCCCGTCCGGCATCTTCAGCAGTTTCAGGATCGCCGCCGCCGTCCCGACCCGATACAGGTCGTCCAGCGCCGGGTTGTCCTGTTCCGCGTGACGCTGGGCCACGATCCCGAGGATCTTGTTCCCGGTGATGACGGCGTCCACCACCCGTTTCGACTTCTCCCGCCCCACGGTCAGCGGCACGATCGTTCCTGGAAACACGACCGTGTCCCGGACCGTCAGGATCGGCAGCAACTCGGGGATGACCGTCCGCTTCGATTCCCCCGGCGCGACGACCGACTGTCCCCCCGTCGCGGTCTCTTCCTCCGCGGACGAGGCCCCCGCCTCCTCCGCTTCGTCCCGCAACAGGGTCAGTTCGTCTGGCATGAGCGGTGTCGGATGGGTTCGCCGTCCCCCCGTGACGCGGGCCGCCCGTGCGGTCACCCGCGCGTCTTCGGCAGCGTGATCCACAGCAGCCCGTCCCGGCAGGCCGCCATGATCCGCTCCCGGTCGATCGGCCCGATTAGTTCCACTTCCCGGCAGAACGTCCCGCTGTCGATCTCCATCAGGTGGACCCGGATGTCGTTCGCCGGGACGTCTACCGGGATCGGCGGCGTCCGCCTCCCCCGGATCGTCAGGATTCCGTCGTGCGTCTCGACGCTGATCTCCTCCGCCTTCATCCCCGCCAGGTCGACGCACAGGATGAACGCGTCGGGCGTCTCGTACAGGTTGACGTGCGGCCGCCACGCGTCGGTCGGGCAGAACCGTATGAAATGTCGGCCGACGATCTCGTCCACCGCCGCCGAAATCTGGTCGGTTACGTTTCGAAAAGGACTGTCCGACGATGCAACGCGAAGCGACATGAACGGCCCTCAATCCGGCGCCGCGGCAACCGGAGACTATGCGCCGCTCCCGTCGAGGTCAACCCCTCACGCTTTGATCTGATGATGCCCGGCGCTCAAATGCCCCGTTCCCGGCCTCGCTCTTGAGGTTCGATGCCCCGACTCCCATTATCGGTGAGTCGCGGGCCGTTGCCGAGCGCTCGGCCATGCGCCGCCCGATCAGGCCTCCGTTCCCGAGGCCTCGGCCAGTTCCCGCGGACGCTCCGAACCCGCCGCCCCGCCGACGGACGACAGAGCCGGCCCGGTCGTCGGCGCCCACGCCGCCTCGACGGCCGCGGGCGCTTCAACCGGAACGGCCGGCAACGGCTCGCCGTGGTACTTGATCTTCAGTTCCTGATACGGCTTGAACCCCGTCCCCGCCGGGATCAGGTGCCCGAGGATGACGTTTTCCTTGAGGCCGGTCAGCCGGTCCACCGCCCCGGCCAACGCCGCCTCCGTGAGCACCTTCGTGGTTTCCTGGAAGGAGGCCGCCGAAATGAACGACTCGCTTTGCAACGACGCCTTCGTGATTCCCAGCAGCAGCGTCGACGCGCGGGCGTTCTTCGGCTTCTTGCCCTTCGCCTGCGCCTTGCCCTCGGCGTCGAGATCGGCGTTCGTCGCCGACAATTCTTCCTTCAGGATCACGACGCCCTCGGCGTATCCCGAGTCTCCCGGGTCGGTGATGCGCACGCTGCGGTTGATCCGTTCGTTCTCGCGGCGGAACTTGAACTTGTCCACGACTTCATAGGGCAGGAACGTCGTGTCGCCCGGGTCCTCGATCCGCACCTTGCGGATCATCTGGGCCAGGATCGCCTCGATGTGCTTGTCGTTGATCGTCACGTTCTGGGAGCGATAGACCGCCTGCACCTCCTGCAACAAGTAGGAATGCAGCGACTCCTCGCCCTTGATCCGCAGGATGTCATGCGGCACCAGCGGTCCGTCGCACAGCGGGTCGCCCGCCTCCACGTGGTCGCCTGCGTGCACCAGCAGGTGCTTGTCCTGCGGCACGTGGTGTTCCGGGGCCTCCAGGTCCTTGCTGTCGGGGTGCACGATGATCGTCATCTTCCCGCGGCGCTTGTCCGCCCGGATCTCCACCGTCCCTGAGACCTCGGCCATCACCGCCGGCTCCTTCGGCTTGCGCGCCTCGAACAACTCCGTCACCCGCGGCAGTCCGCCCGTGATGTCCTGCGTCCCCGCGATCTCGCGCGGCCGCCGGGCCAGCAGGAAGCCCGGCCGGACCGTGTCCCCGTCCGTGACCTCGATCCGGGCCCGCGCCGGCAGGTAGTGGTACTCGAGGATCTTGCCCTGGGCGTCTTCGATCACCACCTGGGGGTTCTTGTCGCCCTTGTGCTCGACGATCACGAACTTCCGCCCCGCCTTGCCCTCCTGCTCCACGCGGACCGTCTCGCCTTCCACGACGTCGTGCAGCCGGACGATTCCCTCCGCCTCCGCCAGGATCGGCGTCAGGTGCGGGTCCCACGCCACCAGCGGCGTGCGGGTCCGAACGCGCTCGCCTTCGCCCACCAGCACCCGCGCTCCGTACGGCACCTTGTACCGCTCCAGTTCACGGTTCTTGTCGTCGTTGACGGCGATCTCGCCGTTCCGTTTCAGCACGATCCGGTGCGTCTTGCCTTCCGCGTCGGTCACGTCCACCGCATTCAGATTGTGGAACGCCACGATGCCCGCCTGGCCGCACTTGATGTCGCTCTCCACCACCGCCCGGCTTGCCACGCCGCCCGTGTGGAACGTCCGCATGGTCAACTGCGTGCCCGGCTCACCGATCGACTGGGCCGCGATGATCCCCACCGCCATCCCTTCCTCCACCGGCCGGCCCGTCGACAGGTCCACCCCGTAACACCGTGCGCAGACGCCCAGCGGCGCCTCGCACGTCAGGGGGCTGCGGACCCGGATCGTCTCCAGCCCCAGACCCTCGGGGAACTTCGCCTCCAGCCGCCGCGCCATCGACTCGGTGACGCTGCTGTTTTCCGCCACGACCAGTTCGTCCGTCCGGGGGTCGCGGATCGTATCGCGCGCCGTCCGGCCGATGATCGACTGGGCCAGGGAGATCTCCACCTCCTCGCCCTTGTACTGCACCGATTTGGCGATGCCGTTGATCGTCCCGCATTCGTTCATGCTCACGATCACGTTCTGCGCCACGTCCGCCAGTTTCCGCGTCAGGTAGCCCGAGTCCGCCGTCTTGAGCGCCGTGTCCGCCAGACCCTTCCGCGCGCCGTGCGTCGAACTGAAATATTCGAGCACCGACAGCCCTTCCCGGAAGTTCGCCTTGATCGGCGTCTCGATGATCTCGCCCGACGGCTTGGCCATCAGCGCCCGCATCCCCGCCAACTGACGGATCTGGTCCACGCTTCCGCGGGCCCCGGATTCCGTCATCAGGTAAATCGGGTTCAGGTACGGCAGCGCGCCCGCCGTCCCCGGCGCGACGTACGCCCCCTCGCGGTTGCGGTAGTCCGCCCGCAGTTCGCGCATCATCTCCTCCGTCACCGCCTCGCGCGCATGCACCCAGATGTCGATCAGCACGTTGTACCGCTCCATCTCCGTGATCGCCCCCTGATGGAACGCCCGCTCGATCCGGTCGACCTTTTTCTGCGCCTCCTCGATGATCGCCCGCTTCTTCTGGGGGATCCGAAGGTCCGTGATTCCGAACGACAGCCCCGCCAGCGTCCCCCACTTGAATCCCAGTTCCTTGATGTTATCCAGCAGGTCGATCGTGGCCGCGCGACCCAGGATCGCGTGGCAGTCGGCGATCACCCGCGCGCAGCCCTTGCTCGACAACTTGCAGTTGTAATACGGCATCGCGTCCGCCAGAATGTCGTTGAACAGCAGCCGGCCCACGGTCGTCAGAATGATCCCGTTCGCCGGGGCGGACGTCGGCTGCGCCTTGAAGTCCTCCACCACCCGGCTCCGGCCGACCCGGACCAGGACCTTCTCGTGGAAGCGCAATTTGCCCAGTTGCCAAGCCAGCACCGCCTCTTCCAGCCCGGTGAACGATCGGATCGGCCGGTTGGCCGCCCGCCGCTCCTCCTCGCCCAGCGTCGCCGGGTCGCCCGGCAGGTCGTTTTCGCAGGTCAGGTAGAAGATCCCGAGGACCATGTCCTGCGAGGGCGACATGATCGGCGCGCCGTTCGCCGGGCTGAAGATGTTGTTCGTGCTCATCATCAGCACGTGCGCCTCGGTCTGCGCTTCCAGCGACAGCGGCAGGTGCACCGCCATCTGGTCGCCGTCGAAGTCCGCGTTGAACCCCTTGCACACCAGCGGGTGAATCTTGATCGCGTTCCCCTCCACCAGCACCGGCTCGAATGCCTGGATGCCCATGCGGTGCAGCGTCGGCGCGCGGTTCAGCAGCACCGGGTGCTGGTAAATCACCTCTTCCAGGATGTCCCAGATCTGCTGGTCCCGCCGCTCCAGCATCTTCTTGGCGCTCTTGATCGTGTCCGCCAGCCCACGGTCCTTCAACTTGCGGATGATGAACGGCTGGTACAACTCCAGCGCGATCCGCTTCGGCAGTCCGCACTGGTGCAGCCGCAGTTCCGGCCCGATCACGATCACCGACCGCGCCGAGTAGTCCACCCGCTTGCCCAGCAGGTTTTCCCGGAACCGCCCCTGCTTGCCCTTGATCATGTCCGTCAGCGACTTCAGCGGACGGTTCGACGAGCCCAGCACCGGCCGCCGGCACCGCCCGTTGTCGAACAGCGCGTCCACCGCCTGCTGGAGCATCCGCTTCTCGTTGCGGATGATGACTTCCGGCGCGTTCAGGTCGATCAGTTTCTTCAGCCGGTTGTTCCGGTTGATGATGCGGCGGTACAGGTCGTTCAGGTCGCTCGTCGCGAAGTTCCCGCTCTCCAACAGCACGAGCGGACGCAAATCCGGCGGGATCACCGGGATCACGTCCATGACCATCCACTCGGGGTTGTTCGGGCTCTTGCGCAGACTCTCCACGACCTTCAGCCGCTTCGCCAACTCCTTGATCTTCTGCTTGCTGTTCGTCCGCAGCAGTTCCTCCCGCAGGTGCGTCGACAGCGTCCCCAGGTCCAGGTGCGACAGCAACTCGCGGACCGCCTCCGCCCCGACCATCGCCTTGAAATTCGACCCGTACTTCTCCGTCGCCCCGCGGTACTCCTCCTCCGTCAGCAACTGCCGCGGTTTCAGCGGCGTCTCGCCCGGGTCTGTCACGATGTAGTCCTGGAAATAAATCACCTTTTCCAGGTCCGAAGTCTTGATGTCCAGCAGCGCGCCGAGGCGGCTCGGCATCGCCTTGAAGAACCAGATATGGACGATCGGCGCGGCCAGGTTGATGTGGCCCATGCGCTTGCGCCGAACCCGGCTGTGCGTCACCTTCACCCCGCACCGGTCGCAGATCATCCCCTTGTGCTTCGTGCCCTTGTACTTCCCGCAGAAGCACTCCCAGTCCCGCTCCGGACCGAAGATCCGCTCGCAGAACAGGCCGTCCTTCTCCGCGCGGTACGTCCGGTAGTTGATCGTCTCCGGCTTCTTCACTTCCCCGAACGACCAGGACCGGATGTCGTTCGGCGACGCCAGCGAGATCTTCACCGACCCGTATTCGTTGATCCGGTCATACACGTTCTCGGTCATGGATGTCCGTCCTCCCGGAACCTCGATTCTCTAAGACCTTCGTGCCTCACCGGGCCGCCGGCGCGACCGGCCGCGGGTCCGCGACGCCGCGCTCGACGCCCGCGGCCGACGACCGCTCCGCCGATCCGCCGGCCTCCGGCGAGGCGTCCCCCGCCGTTCCCGGCGCGCCGAGGCGCAGCGTCATCGCCACCAGCCCCGGACTGCGGCGGAACCCCAGTTCCTCGCAGAAATCCACCTCCGTGCCGTACGCCGCCACGTCGATCCGCTCGCACCCGCGTTCGCGCAGCGCCTCCAGCACCCGTTCCGCCATCGCCCGCGCGATCCCGTGCTGATCGTGCTCGATCCGCCCGTCCCGCGCCGTCACCGCCGCCGGTCCCTGATACGCCGGGTCCAGTTTGCACTCCGCCAGGTACCCGCGCGGTCCGTCCGCAATCCCGCGCGCGATGCCGATCAGGCGCCCGTCCGCCGCCCGCGCCGTTACGAACGCCACCGAGTCGTCCACCACGCTCTTCAGTTTTTCGGCCGATGCCGGAAGCGGATGCTGCTGCGCGCGGTAAAACGCCTCCAGTTCGCCGGGGTCGATGCGCCTCACAATCTCGAATTGCACGCCCTGCATCACATTCACCGGCCCGTCATCCTGATTCACCGCGGGCCCGTCAGGCCGCGCGCCGCGTTGCGTCCCGTCTCACACCGGCTTTTTCTTCTCCAGAATGATGTTCAGTCCCAGGCCCCGGATCTCATTGCACAGCACGTCGAACGACACCGGCGTACCGGCCTCCAGCGTGTTCGTTCCCTTGACCATGGACTCGTAGATCTTCGTCCGAACCTCCACGTCGTCCGACTTCACCGTCAGCAACTCCTGCAACACGTGCGCCGCCCCGTACGCCTCCAGGCCCCACACCTCCATCTCGCCGAACCGCTGTCCGCCCGTCCGGGCCTTGCCCCCCAGCGGCTGCTGCGTGATCAGCGAGTACGGTCCCGTCGACCGCGCGTGAATCTTGTCGTCCACCAGGTGGTGCAGTTTCATCATGTAGATGTAGCCCACCGTGACCGGCTGCTCGAACGGTTGCCCCGTGCGGCCGTCGTACAGCCGGATCTTCCCGCCGGCCGGCATCTCCACCAGGACGTTCCGCCCGTCGCCGGCGTTCAGGATGGTCTCGGCTTCGCCGGAGATCCGGTGGATGGATTCATTCGCCTCGCGGATCGCCGCGTGAATCTCCTCCTCCTTCGCCCCGTCGAACACCGGCGTGACCGCCTGGAACCCCAGGATGCGCGCCGCCCACCCCAGGTGCGTCTCCAGGATCTGTCCGACGTTCATCCGGCTCGGAACCCCCAGCGGGTTCAGCAGGATGTCGACCGGCGTCCCGTCGTCCAGAAACGGCATGTCCTCCTCGGGAAGGATCTTCGCGATCACACCCTTGTTCCCATGCCGTCCGGCCATCTTGTCGCCTACCGAAAGCGACCGCTTCGTCGCCAGGTAGACCTTCACCATCTCCAGCACGCCCGACGCCAGTTCGTCCCCGCGCTTCAACTGTCCGATCTTTCGTTCCCGCTCCTCGATCTGCTCCACGATCCGGGGCCAGTAACGGTCGAAGACCTTGCCCGCCTCCTCGCGCGCCGAGGCCGGCTTCACCCACTTCAGGTCGAACGACCACTTGCCCGGCTCCCCGATCTGCTCCATCACCACGTCCGGGTTCTCGCTCCGGCCGACCTTCTGCTTCGTCCCCGGGTCGATGATCGCCTGCCCGCTGATGCGCTCCATTTCATCGATCATCTGCCGGAACACGGCAATCGACCGAATGTTGTGCTGGTCGCGCACCTCCTTCACCCGCCGCTGGAGGTCCTTCTTCTGCTCGTCCGACATCTGCGTCCGCCGGCTGAACCGCCGCGTGCCGATCACGATGCCCTCCGCACCGCTCGGCACCTCCAGCGAGTCGTTCTTCACGTCCTCCCCCGCGCGGCCGAAGATCGCGTGCAGCAGTTTTTCCTCCGGGCTGAGTTCCGTCTTGCTCTTCGGAGACACCTTCCCCACCAGGATGTCGCCGGCCTTCACCTCCGTCCCCACCCGCACCACGCCGTACTCGTCCAGGTTCCGCAGCGCCCGCTCCGACACGTTGGGAATGTCGCGCGTAAACTCTTCCCGTCCCAGTTTGGTCTCGCGGACCTCGACTTCGTAGTCCTCGATGTGGATGCTCGTGAACACGTCGTCCTTCACGAGCCGCTCGGAGATGAGGATCGCATCCTCGAAGTTGTATCCGTCATACGGCATGAACGCGACGAGTACGTTCCGCCCCAGCGCCAACTCCCCGTTCCGGCACGCCGGGCCGTCCGCGATGATCTCCCCCTTGCGAACCTTCTGGCCCAGCCGCACCAGCGGCGTCTGGTTCAGGCACGTCCGCTCGTTCAGCCCGTGGAACTTCCGCAGTTCGTACTCTTCCGTGTTGTCCAAGACGATCCGCGTCCCGTCCACGTGCGTCACCGTCCCGCTCGCCGCCGCGCGGATCACCATTCCGCTGTTCGTTGCGACCTCGCGCTCCATCCCGGTCGCCACGATCGCCGGCTCCGTCTGCAACAACGGCACGGCCTGACGCTGCATGTTCGAGCCCATCAGCGCCCGGTTCGCGTCGTCGTGCTCCAGGAAGGGGATCAGCGACGCCGAGACGCCCACCGTCTGCTTCGGCGAGATGTCGACGTACTCGATGTCCCGGTCTTCCACCGTGGACAACTCGCCCCGCACCCGCGCCACATGCTGACCCGAGCGGATCTGGCCCGATTCGCGGTGCTCCGCCGCGCCCGCCGCCCCGGCCGTCACCTCCGGCGGCGCGAGCACCATCTTCATCTCCTCGTCCGCGCGCAGGTACTCGACGTTGCCGTTGACCTTGCCTTCGTCCACGCGCCGATAGGGCGTGATCAGGAACCCGTATTCATCCACCGTCGAATAAATCGACAGCGACGCGATCAGTCCGATGTTCGTCCCCTCCGGCGTCTCGATCGGGCAGATGCGCCCGTAGTGGCTGATGTGCACGTCGCGCACCTCGAACCCCGCCCGCTTGCGGTTCAGACCGCCGGGGCCCAGCGCCGACAGCCGCCGTTCGTGCGTCAACTGCGACAGCGGGTTCGTCTGGTCCACGACCTGCGACAACTCCCCCCGCCCGAAGAAGTACTCGATCGCCGAACTGATCGACTTCGTGTTCACCAGTTCCACCAGTTTGGCGACTTCGCTCGGCTCCTTCATGCTCATCCGTTCCTGAACCGTCCGCCGCAGTTTCAGGAACCCCTTGCGCAACTCGTCGCTGGCCAGTTCGTCGATCGTCCGCAGCCGGCGGTTCCCCAGGTGGTCGATGTCGTCCTCCTGCACCACCACCCGCGTGTTCTGCCACCCGAACTCCCGGATCGTCCCCAGCGTCTTCCCGTTCGATCCCGCGATCTTCTCCAGCAGACGTCGGATGTGGTCCTCGCTCTCAAACGCCACATGCCGCGCCTGGCCGAACATCTCGCGCCATTCGCCCTCCACGCGCGCGGCCACCTGCTGCGTCAGCCGTTCGGCCTCCGCGTCGTTGAACGTGTACAGCGTCCCGCCCAGCGGGTAGTAGTTCATGTACTCCAACTGCACCTCGTCGTCCGCCCGGTGCCGCGCATCCGACAGGTACGCCTCGATGCCCTCCAGCATCCAGCCGCTCCGCGTCCGGATGACCGACACCAGGTATTCCTTCGCGGCCCGCACGACGTCCTGTTCCCGGTCCTGCTCCGACTTCCCCAGCAGCCCGCGCATCTTCGGCAGGAAGATCGAGTCCGGCGTCACCCACTCCGTCGGCGTATCGTTGATGTCCCGCAACTGCCGGCGCAACTCGCGCAGCGCCTCCCCGGGCTCCACGCGCTTGCGACCCCCGCGGACCGCCTCCAGCGATCCCAACTCCACGTTCTTCTTCGGGTCCAGCGCCTTGCGCCCCGGCTTCAGGCAGCCCCGGATCTGCTCCGCCAGTTCCGACGTGAACCGGAGCACGCACAACTCAAACGGCACCCGCCGCGGAATCGAGTGCCCGAACCGGTTCTGGCTCCGCAGGTCCATCAGGTATTTCAGGCACGCCAGAACGTCCGCCGTCATCAGCGTGTGCACGTTCGGCGGAATCAGCAGCCCGAACTTCCGGTTGATCCGGAATCGACCCACCTTCCCCAGCCGGTAGCGGTTCGAGTCGAAGAACCGCTCGTGGAACAACTTCACCGCCTTGTCCAGTTGGGCCGGGTTCCCGGGCCGCAGCCGTTGATAGACTTTCAGCAAGGCATCCTCGTGCGTCCGGCTGTTGTCTTCCGCCAGCGTGTTCAGGATCAGCGGATCGATCACCTTCTCGATGATCTCTGCCTGTTTCAGCCCCGACTCCTGGATGCGCCCCACCGCGTCCCCGATCTGGCATCCCGCCCGGACGAGCGGATCGGCGCCGGAGTCGTCGTCGCGGCGGATGTCCGAAACCGCGTACATGTCCGGGCGCAGGTTTCCGACCCGCACCGTCTTCGTCTCGTAAAACTCCCGCACGATTGCCGCGTCCGACCCGTAGCCCGGGTCCATCGCCCGCAGGAACATCGTCGCCGGGATCTTGCTCGACTGATCGATCCGCACCGCGAGCACGTCCTTCCGCGTGATCTCGATCTCAATCCAACTTCCCCGCTCCGGGATGATCCGGCACGAGTGCAGCGCCCGGTCTCCCTCCAGCGTCTCCTTGATGAAGTCCACGCCGGGCGACCGGTGCAACTGGGACACGATCACCCGTTCGGCCCCGTTGATGATGAACTCGCCCCCGCCGATCATCACCGGCAGGTCCCCGAGGTAAATCCGGTCCTCGATCACGTCTCCGGTGTCCTTCCGCACCAGCCGGCACCGGATGCGCAGCGGCATCCCGTACGTCAGTCGCAACTGCCGGCATTCGTCCGGCGTGTAGCGCGGCTTGCCCAGTGAGTAGTCCAGGTATTCCAGCGACACGCTCTCGTCGTAACTCGTGATCGGGAACACTTCGCGCAGCAGCGATTCCAGCCCCTGGTTTCGGCGCTTCTCCGGCGGAACCTCCGCCTGGAGGAACCGTCGATACGAATCCGTCTGTAACTCGATGAGGTTCGGCACCGGCATCGCGTCGCCGATCCGCGAGAATCGACGAACTTCCCGCAACTTGATCATGACTGGTCCCTTGTCTGGATTCCTGAAGGGGTCCGACGCCGCCGCCCGGCGCGCACAAAAACGCCTTCGGCCGCGCCGAATGCGTCCATGTCCCGCGCCGCGGGGAATCTTTCAAACTGTGCGCGCACCAACGACGCCGACCTCAGCCCTCGTTTCGTTGGACGCACGCAACCCCGGGGCCATCCGACACTCGACCCGCCTGTCCGACTTGGCCGGCCGTTTCCCGCACCCGGGTGGTGAAGAGGTGAGTATAGACCCAGGCCGCTGGTCTAGCAAGTCCTGTTCCCGAAGGAACTCGCTTGGTCGCGGTAGGCCCCGCCGCAGACATTAACTGATTATAGCCGCGATAGTTACATTCTAGTCGCCGCGCTTCGCGTCGAATCAAAAGAGCGCGTCACCCCGCCGTTCCGCTGTCAATCACCCCTGCTGCTTTCAGGCCGCACGATCGGCTTGTGTTTCGCCGCAGGCCGACGGCGAGCGCTCACCGGCCGGCCTCGTTCCGGTTGCAGGCGAATCGAATCAGCCGTGCGGCTTCAACTCGACCTTGCCGCCCGCCTCCTCCAGTTCTTTCTTCAACTTCTCCGAGTCTTCCTTCGAAATGTTCTCTTTGACCGGCTTGGGCGCGCCGTCCACCAGGTCCTTCGCCTCCTTCAGCCCCAGACCCGTCGCCGCGCGGACCGCTTTGATTACGGCGATCTTGTTTGCCCCGCCGTCCTTCAGCACCACGTCGAACGCGGTCACCTCTTCGGGGGCTTCGGCCGCGGCCGCGCCGCCTGCGCCGCCGGGACCGGCCGCCATCATCACCGCTCCGCCAGCCGCCGGCTCGATCCCGTACGCCTCTTTGAGATAATCCGCCAGTTCCTGCGCTGACTTCACCGTCAGCCCCGCGATCCGGTCGCCCAGGTCCTTGACGTCCTTCGAAAACTCTTTCGTCGCGGCTTCCGCCATGACTCGTTACTCCTCGCTGGTCGCCCTCGATGCCCGGGGGCGACAATCCTCGTCCCCGCGGTAGCCGGTACCACGTTGGTCCCGTTTAACCCCGCCCGCGCTCGGGCGTCTCATGCGGGGCTGCCGCGCAGGTACTGCGTTTCGTTGTGTCGGCCGCGCGCCGGCGCGCGACTCAGGCCGCCTTGACGATCGACTCGCCTTTCTCCAGTTTCGCCACGATCGCCGCGATGCACGCCGCCACGCGCCGGCCCGGCGCGCTGGCCGCGCCCGCCACCCGCCGCCCCGCCGACACCGCGCACGACAGCACGTCCGCCACCAGTTCGATCCGGCTTCGCAGCGCCGCCACCTGCGCCAGGGGCAGGGGTTGCTCGAACCCCTCCGGCAGGCCGAACTTCAGTTCCAGCGCCGGAAACTCCGGTGCCAGCCGCACCAGTTCCTTCGCCGCTTCGACCGCCCCGTTCGGACCCGTGATCAGCGCGCACGGTCCGTGCAGCAGACCCGCCAGCGGCGCCAGCGGCCGCGACGCCAACACCCGCCGCAGCAGCCGGTTCTGAATCACGTGCAACTCCAGTTTCCGCGCCCGCAGTTCCCGCCGCAGCCGGTTCGCATCCGTCCCGGACAGTCCCACCACGTTCACCAGCAGCGCCTCGCGCGCCGTGCCGTAACGCTGCGCGAACTCTCCGACGATCAGTTCCTTCAGTTTCCTGCTCATCGTCCTGCTCCGCCCGACTACGGGGCCGTCTGAACCTCGATCGACGGCGTCATCGTCCCGCTGATGCACACCTTCCGGATAAACTCGCCTTTCGCCGACTGCGGCCGCATCCGCCGGATGTGTTCGATGAACGCCTCGATGTTCGACTGTAAATCGGCGTCGGAGAAACTCCACTTCCCCACGATCCCGTGCACGTTGCCCCCGGCGTCGTTTCGGAACTCGACCTTGCCCGCCGCAAACTCCCGAACCGCCGTCGCCACGTCCGGCGTCACGGTCCCGTTCTTCGGCGACGGCATCTTGCCCAGCGGACCCAGAACCCGCCCGAGTTTCCCCACCCGCGCCATCAGCCGCGGATGCGCCACCGCCACGTCAAAATCGCTCCATCCCCCGTTGATCTTGGCCACCAGGTCGTCGGCGCCCACCTCGACCGCCCCGGCCGCCTTCGCGGCTTCCGCGTCGTCTCCTTCCGCGAAGCAGATCACGCTTCGCGCCTTGCCGATCCCCATCGGCAGCGCCACGGCCCCCCGAATCATCTGGTCCGCCTGCTTCGGGTCGATCCCCAGGTGCATCACGATGTTCACCGTTTGGTCGAACTTCCGCGGCGACCCCACCTTCCGCAGCGCCGCCACCGCCGGCCCGACCGGCATCGGCTCCGCGGGCCGATGCTCCAGCGCCGCTTTCTGTTTGCGGCTCTGACCGCGCATGGGCCGGCCGCGACGCTTCTTCCGCGGAGTCTCCTCCGCCGCGCGCCCGGCGCCTTGCTTGCTGGCCTGCGCCTTCGGCTTGCCTGCTGGGCGCGTCGCCGTCCCACCCCCGGCCTCACCCGCGGCGGCTTTCGTCCCGCTCGCCCCGTCCGACGCTCCCGCGCCGCCTCCCCTGGGCGCACGGCCGCGGGTCCCCGCGGCACGCGGTTCTCCCTCGGCCGGCCCGGCAGCCGGATGCTCCGTCTCCGGAGACGCCTTCGCCTTGTCGTCCTTTTCGCTCTGCTTGGCCATGACTCGTCTTCCCTTCGATCCGCCCCGGCGGATCTGCCACGATTCCGGCTCGTGGTCGGGCCGCCCGCGCGTCGCCCCGCCCGGGCGCGCGCGGGTTCTCGATTTACTCAACCGGCGATTTCCACACCCATGTTTCGGGCCGTCCCGGCGATAATCCGCTCCGCCGCGTCCAGGTCGAAACAGTTCAGGTCGCGCAACTTCGTCTTGGCGATCGTCCGCACCTGCTCGCGCGTGACCGTCCCGACCTTTTCCTTGTTCGGCGTGCCCGAGCCCTTGGCGATCTTTGCCGCGTCCTTCAGCAGCACCGCCGCCGGCGGACTCTTCACCTCGAAGTCAAACGTCTTGTCCGCGTACACGGTCACGACCGCCGTGACCGTCATCCCGTTCAGCGCGCGCGTCCGCTCGTTGAACTGCTGCACGAACTGCCCCGGGTTCACGCCGTACTGACCGCACGCCGGACCGACCGGCGGCGCGGGCGTCGCCTGGCCTCCCGCCGCCTGCACCTTGAACGTCGCCGCCACCCGCTTTTTCGACTTCTTGGCCACCGTCGCACCCTTGGCGGAACGATCCCGCCCGTCCAACCTACACCCGCTCCACCTGCCAGTATTCCAACTCGATCGGCGTCGCCCGACCGAAGATCGTCACAATCACCCGGATCTGGCCCTTGTCCGGCATCACCTCGTCGATCTCGCCCTCGAAGTTCTCGAACGCCCCTTCCTTGATCTTGATCAGGTCCCCCTTCTTCATCCCCGCCATCCCCGCCAGCGTGGGCGTCTCCGCCGACTTCTCCACGATCGACAGCATCTTCTCCACGTCGTGCGCCTTCATCTCCGTCGGTTTGTTCTCCGACCCGATGAAGTCCCCCACCCCGGACGTGTCCTTTACCACGAACCACACGTCCTCCGGCACCGTTCCGTCCGGCTCAGTCGCCATCTCCACGAACACGTAGCCGGGGTACAACTTCCGGTCGTACAGCCGCGCCTGCCCGCCCTTCATCCGCTTCTCGCGCTGCGTCGGCACCAGCACCCGTCCCACCCGGTCCTCCAGCCCTTCGATCTTCACCTTCCGCGCCAGTGCGTCACGCACCTGTTCCTCGCGGTTGCTGGCCACCCGCAGCACGTACCAGTGCATCGGCCGGACCGCCGCCGCCGTCGCCGCCCCGCGATTGCCCTCCGCCTCCGGACCGGCGACGGGCTCGGCCGCGCGCGAGTCGGCCGGCGTCGGCGTCGATTCCGCCCCGTCGTGCTCGACCGGCCGGTCGGTGTCGGAAGGAGAGTCCGTCATCATCACTCGATCCCCAGCAGCCGCTTTAGGATGTCCGGCACGATTCGCAGGATGTTGATCGACGAAAAGAAGAGCATCAGGAGCACGTCGACGATGAACAGGATCGCCCCCAGGATCGCCACCGCCGCAATCACCACCTTCGTCGAGCCGAAGATTTCCCGCCGGCTCGTCCAGTTCACCTTTTTCATCTCGCCTTCGGTGGCGATCAGGAAGTCGCAAATCCGCCGGTTCAGCGCCAGCAACCAATAGGCCGCCAGCCCTCCCGCCAGGATGATGAACACCGCCAACCCCGTCCGCGCGTACTCCACTTTCGGACTCGTCCCCAACACCGACAACTTGGTGAAGAAGAACCCCGCGCACCAGAGGATCAGAATCGCCGCCGCCACCCCCGTCCCCACCCGGCAGTAGTAACCCTGGTGCGGCTTGTAGATTTCAAAGAAGCCGCGCCTCGTTCGTACCGCCGCGGCGGGCGCGTACTCCCGCTCTTCGCGCGGTCCCTCCTCGCGCTCCTCATCCGATGCCGTCGCGACGTTCAGATCGTCGGCTTCGTCGTTCGCGTCCTGGTTGTCTCGATCCTGTCTCGACATCCTGAATCTGCTCTATCGCCGCGCCGGGGATCGCGGCCGACCTGGTTCGGCGCGGGCGTCCGGCGTCGCACCATGCCACTTCGGGCGTTCGGGGTCCTCGGTCCCGTGGGCCGGTGCCCCGTCGGGGTACCCTGTTCCCCGCTCCCTTCGTCCCGACCGGCCTCGCTCCGCTTCGATCAGGAGCGGAGGGACTCGAACCCCCAACCGCCGGTTTTGGAAACCGGTGCTCTGCCAGTTGAGCTACGCTCCTGGGGCGACGCGTTTCCCGGCTGCCGCCTCCCGCCCTACTTCCGTTTCACCTTGTGCATCTCGTGCTTCCGCGACCGCGGGCAGTATTTCTTCATGCCGTTCTTCAGCCGCTCCGGAACGCCCTGCCCGGCATGGATGTTCGTGCGGTAGTTCAACTCTCCGCACTCGGAGCATTGCAGCCACACCCACTCCCGTTTGCTCGCCTTCGCCATGCCGCCTCACCCGCATCTGGACGAGTCGCCCGTCGTTCCGGGCAGCGCCCGCGTCCGACCACCGCCCCGTCCCATCCTAGGTCAGCACCTTCGTCACGACGCCCGAACCGACGGTCCGGCCGCCCTCGCGCACCGCGAACCGAACCCCCTCCTCCAGCGCGATCGGCGAGATCAACTCCACCTCCAATTGCACGTTGTCGCCGGGCATGCACATCTCCGCCCCGCCCATCAACTTCAGACTGCCCGTCACGTCCGTCGTCCGGACGTAGAACTGCGGCCGGTAGTTGTTGAAGAACGCCGTGTGCCGACCGCCCTCCTCCTTCGTCAGCACGTACACCTGCGCCTGGAATTTCGTGTGCGGCGTGATCGACCCGGGCGCGGCCAGCACCTGGCCCCGTTCCAACTGGTCCTTCTCGATCCCGCGCAGCAGCAGCCCCACGTTGTCTCCCGCCACGCCGGAATCCAGCGTCTTGTTGAACATCTCCACCCCCGTCACGACCGTCTTGCGCGTTTCTTTCTGCAGCCCGACGATTTCGACTTCTTCCCCGACCTTGATCGTTCCCCGTTCGATCCGGCCCGTCCCCACCGTCCCGCGGCCCTTGATGCTGAACACGTCCTCGACCGGCATCAGGAACGGCTTGTCCTGCTCCCGAACCGGCTCGGGGATGGCGCTGTCCAGGGCCGCCATCAACTCGTCGACCGGCTTGCACTTCTCGTTGTCCTTCCCAATCGACTGAAGCGCCGCCAGCGCCGAACCCTTGATGATCGGGATCGTGTCGCCCGGGAAATCGTACTTGCTCAGCAACTCGCGGATTTCCAGTTCCACCAGTTCCCGCAATTCCGGGTCGTCCAGCAGGTCCACCTTGTTCAGGAACACCACCAGCGCCGGCACGTTGACCTGCCGGGCCAGAAGCACGTGTTCCCGCGTCTGCGGCATCGGCCCGTCCGCCGCGCTCACGACCAGGATCGCCCCGTCCATCTGGGCCGCGCCCGTGATCATGTTCTTCACGTAGTCCGCGTGACCCGGACAGTCCACGTGCGCATAGTGCCGCTTTTCCGTCTCATATTCCACGTGGGCCGTGGCGATCGTCAGGATCTTCGTCGGGTCGCGCCGGCCGTCCTTCTCGGACGCCTTCGCCACCTCGTCGTACCCCTTGAACTTCGCCAGGTTTTTCGTCGCCTGGCGGGCCGTGATCGCCGCCGTCAGCGTCGTCTTCCCGTGGTCCACGTGACCGATCGTCCCGACGTTCACGTGCGGCTTCGTTCGCTTGAATACTTCCTTGGCCATGTCTCGCGATCCTCCACTCTGCCTCTGCTCGCCTGGTTCGTTCGTCGCCCGCCGGGCACGACCTTCGATCCCGCGCCGTCCCGACTCGGACCGACCGTTGCAGCGGCCGATCGAGCCGGCCGCCGTTCACTCCCGGGGTTCCGTTTCAGACCGGGGTAATCCTCGCCGTCGCGGCGCTCGGCTGCAACCGGCCGCCCGAACGCGCTGGCCCGGCGAAAGGGAAGCTGCTGACGGGATTTGAACCCGTGACCTCGTCCTTACCAAGGACGCGCTCTACCGGCTGAGCTACAGCAGCAGTCGCGTCGCGCCTTGGAGGACGTATCCCGGTCACGACACGCCGTTATTCCACGATGGCAGCGCGTCCGCCGCGAAATCGAGTTCATCAGTATAAGTGCCCCAGGTCCGGTGTCAAACCCATTTCTCTGTCCCCGCCGCCGCCCCATTCTCGTTGCGCCCGACGATCGCGAGTACTATAAACCCTTGTCGTCAAAATCTTTACAATGCCCGAAGCCCCCCGCTTGTCCGCCCGCCGTCATCCCCGCCTTTCCGCCCGGACCATCCGCAAGGAACTGCGCGACGATCTGATTCCGTGCCCGATTCACGATTACGTCAAACCGGTCGCCACCGCCTCCGTTTCACATCTTCCTTTCCCGGCCGAACATTTCTTCGCCCCCTTAACTCGCCGCGCCCCCGGATCAATTCTCATTCTTCTGTTTTCGATGGTGTGATGATCCATCTAAAGGCCGCGCCCAGACTGCGTTCCTTCTTACTCTCGGATTGTTTGTCGTTCATCCGCGCTCACGAGTCCGATCGACGCCTTCCACTTGGTGTGGTCGCGCCCGCCGTCTTGGCGCTCTTACGGCCCCTCCACTCCTCCTGGCAGGGCCGTGACCTCCGTCTCACGGGTTAACGGATCGACAATCTCGATCTCCCCCGGCCCTTCCGGGTCCCCCGTCAGGCGCACGCGGTACGTCCGCCCTCGCAGCGTCGTGACCACCTCGATTCCCTCCCCCGCCGGCCGCACATCCATCGCCGGCGGACGCTCCTGTTCCCGGTCCACCGCCGCCAGCACATGCACGAACATTCGGCCGGTCTCATCTCCCAGCGCCTCCACCTCCATCCGTCCCCAACCCGCTCCGCTTCCGAACGCCGGCCCGATCGACACCGGCGACCCCAGCCGGTACCACGCATTCGCACCGCCGTCCACGCTCGCCGGAGTACACCAGTATTCAAACCCGCGCGGTCCGCTGCCCAGATATTCCAGCCCGCTGAACGCGCCGCGCGTCACCGTGTCCATCCGCCCCGGTCCGCCGATGAAATGAACCCGCCGCTTTTCCGGCAACAGCGTCCGCACAAACAACCGCCCGCCGCCGGCCCGCGTCTCCACCCACGCGTCGCCCGGCGGATACACCCACGACCCGCCCTCGGCCCCCTCCGCGCGGCGACGCAGCCGGGGGTCCAGCGGCTCGCCCCCGATCGTCGGCCGCTCCGGCACGTGCAGCACCCATGAGGCCCGCACCTCCGGCCCGCCCGTTTCGATCCGGTCGATCACCAGCAGCAGCCCGTCGAACAAAAACAGGATCGACCGATCCGCCAGCAGCGCCGCCTCCACCCCGTACGATTTCGCCACGTCCCCCGCCGCGTACGAATAACGCTCGGTACACCGAAATGCCGTGAGCCGACCCGTCTCCGAGTACGGCGGTGTTGCCGCGCCTGCCGCCGCCCGGAACCGCGGCGGCGCGGGGGTCGTCTGGTCGCCGCGCGGCATTGCCCGCCCGCCGATCCGCGCCGTCGGTCCGCGCGGATGGATCAGCACGATGCAGTTGTGCGCCACCGTGCTTCGAGCGTACAGGTCGAAATCGCCCGCCGAATCCCCAATTCCCTGCTCGCCGCCGCGCGGTCCGATCGCCTCCACCAGCACATCGTCTCCGCTGTCCAGCGCCAGCCGCCCGCGCCGGAAGACCTGGAACTGCCCCGTGTCCAGGTGCTGGCGCGGCAGCCAGTGCGGCTGTCCTGCGTCGAACGCCACCAGCGTCGCGCCCGGCCGCCAGTCCGACCGCATCAACACGTACCCGTTGCCCAGCACCCGCGCCCGCGGAGATCGGCTCCGCTCCGCCCGCTCCACCCCCGACGTGTCGTGGACGATCGAAAGCCACGCCCGCTGCGCATCTCGCAGGGTCCCCACCGTCTCCACCCGCCCCAGCAGGTCCGCGTACCACGCCGCCACCGCACTTCCCGTCCGATGCGCCAGCACCCACGGCACGCCCGGCGCCAGCGCCGATCCGCCCTCGCCCGGCATCAGCGATGAATGCGAACCCGTGTCGTAAAGCACCCCCGTTGACTGCCCAGGCCACTCGGTATCCGACCAGAAATACGCGTCCAGCCCATCCCGAAGCGACTGCCCCACATGGTTCCACGCCGCCGGGTTCAGCCCGCGCCACAACTCCACCGCGAACACGACGTCCGCCTCGAAATCCGCCCGCATCGACGGAGCCGGCGCGGTGCCGCGCAGCACCGTCAGCACCGGCGGCAGCGCCTGTTCAAACCAGCGCCGACCCGCCTCCACCACCTGCTCGACCCGCGCCGCCTCCGCCGACCCCGCCGGCCACACGTCCCGCAGCGCGTTCGCCGCCGCCAGGTGACACAACTTCGGATGAAACAGGACGTGCTCGAAGGGGCTGTCCTCCTCCGTCAGGGCCGCCAGCCCCGACAGCAGCCGCCGGGCCGCCTCCATCCGCACCTTCGGGTCCAGCGCCTCCCAGCACCAGTCCAGCGCCGCCGCCACGTCGTCGAAGTTCATCACCAGCGGCCCGCGCCGGACCAACTCCCGTTCGACGTACTGCGTGTACCGGTCCGAAACGCCGCGCTGCCCCGACACCAGGTGCACAAACGCCGGCGCATACAGGCCGCCCGGCTCGGCCGGCAGCGGCAGCATCTCGTCCACATGCTGCTTCAGCCGCCGATACGCGCGCAGCCGCGATCCGAATTGCAACCGGTCGCTCGCCGCTCCCTCTCCGCCCGGCTCGCCGCATCGGCCGCGCACTCCTCCCAACTCCTCCGCGCTGATCAGCACCCTGGGTCTTGGGATCGCCGCCGGCCGCGTTGTCGCCGCCGGCCGCGTCGTCGCAGTCACACCTGCGTCCGCTTTCGGAAGCGGCGCCGAGGTTCCGGCGTCGATCGTTGCGCCGCCTGCCCCTGAGGAAGCCCACGGATGGCCATCCGTGGGCTTCGGAACGGCGCTGTCCGCCCCCGCGGCGCTGTCTGCCCCCGCGGCGCTGTCCGCCCCCGCGGCGCTGTCCGCCTCCGCGGCGCTGTCCGCCTCCGCGGCGCTGTCCGCCTCCGCGGCGCTGTCCGCCCCCGCGGCGCTGTCCGCCTCCGCGGCGCTGCATTCTGCTACGGCACCGCCTACTGCTGCGGGGCCGCCTCCTGTGGAACCTTTTCCTGTGGAACCTTTTCCTGTGGCACCTTTTCCTGTGGCACCTTTTCCTGTGGCACCGGCGTCTCGCCGGTGCGTCAACTCGACCGGCTGCGTTTGTCCTGTCGCCGCAAGGAACCACAGCGTTGCGATGAGGAGTATTGGCACGCGGCAAATATACCCCTCTCGCGCCCCGACGACGACTCTGCACCTCACGCCGCCTCGCCCCGCTTCACGCGGGGCCAAGGGTCCGCGCTCGTTGGGGGAAAAAATCGCCCTTTCAAAAAAAACCGCGTGAGTTCCTTCCCGCGACCGTGATTCATTCAACAGGCGACGGCCCGACCCGCCGCGACGGGTCGGGCCTCATGCCGGGGCGTACGACGCGCGCTCCTTCCGCGCCGTGCGCCCCGGCCGCCGTCCTCGCCCGTTGATTTCAGCCCTCGCGTTCGGTTAACATGGTTCATTGCTGCATCTCCGGTCAGGATATGACGTTTTTCGCCCGCCCGCGCCCCGCCCGCCGGTCCCATGCACGCAGGAGGTCGGGCCCATGACGCTCCACCGCTTCCCTCAACCTACCCGCCGTCGCGCCCGTGCCATCGCGGCCACCATTTCCGCGACGGTGCTCGCCGCCGTCGGCTTGACGCATGCGCCCGCAGCCGCGCAGGATTGCAACGCCAACGGCATCAGCGATGCTTCTGACATCGCCCAGGGAACCAGCCCCGATTGCAACACCAACGGCGTCCCGGACGAGTGCGATATCTACACCGGACTGCGGCCCGGCTCGGCGGCCCTCTATCGCTGCGACGAGAACGGCGGCCCGACGGTGCTTGACTTCAGCAGCAACAACAACCACGGGACCAACACCAATGTGACCTACAGCACCGATACCCCGTTCCTTATGGCCGGCAACTACTCGCTCCTGTTCGACCACGAAAACGACGCCGTTACCATCGCGGCCGGCCCGCCAACCAACCTCAATTCCTTTGCCGCCCTGACGCTGATCGCCTGGATCAAACCCACCACGACCACGGGCATCAAATACATCCTCTGGGCCGACGACGACACCTATTCGCTGGCCATCGTCAACGGGCAGCTCCGCTTCAATCTAGACCAGGTCGTGGCGGCCAGCACGGCCTTTACCGCCACCAACACCTGGTCCCACGTGGCCGGCACCTACGACGGCGCTACTGCGCGTCTGTACGTCAATGGCGTCGAAGTGGCCTCGAACCCCGCCGCGCTCGGGGTCATCGGACCGGTCGGATCCCGAAACATCGTTCGCATCGGCAACGACGAAACGGCCGTATTAATCGGCTTCAATCGCGATTTCCGTGGCCGCATCGACCAGGTCAGAATCGTCGCGGCCGCTCTGTCGGCCGCCGCCGTGCAGGCCGACATGGCCACCGCCTATACCCCCGGCGGCAGCACCGACTACGACGGCAACGGCGTCCCCGATGAGTGTGACGCCAACCCGGTGAACACGCCCCGCCCCGAGGTGTGGGTGCCGAATGGCCCGCTCAACGTCGTCACTGAGGCCGGCGGGATCCTCTACATCGGCGGTAACTTCTCCGTCGTCGGCCCCGAGCGCGGCGGGTTTGCCGTGCTCGATACGGGTTCCGGAAACGCCGACTTCCGTCATCCCATCCCAAACTCAACGGTCCGCGTGGTCATCAGCGACGGGGCCGGTGGCTGGTATCTCGGTGGATTCTTCACCCGCATCGGCGGCGTGGCGCAGGCCTATCTTGCGCACGTCCGTTCCGACAAGACCGTCGATCCGATGTTCAACCCGGTCTTGGATGGAAACGTCGACGCCATCGTCCTCGTCGGCTCCACGCTGTACGTCGGCGGGAGCTTCACGGCCATCAACGGGATGACCCGCACGTGCATCGCCGCGCTGAGCGCCGCAACCGGCGCGCCGACCGCTTGGGACCCGAACGCGAGCGACCGGGTGCTGAAGCTGACCGTGGTCGGCAACACCGTCTACGCCTGCGGTTTTTTTGTCACCATCGGCGGCGCGGCGAGGCCGTATCTCGCAGCCCTCGACGCGACGACCGGCATGGCCACCGCCTGGAACCCGAACGCAAACGGCACGGTCCTGACGTTGGCCGTCTCCGGCAACATTGTCTATGTCGGAGGGGGTTTTGGGAGCATCGGAGGCCAGATCCGCGAAGGCCTGGCCGCGCTCGATGCCGCGTCCGGGCTGGCCACGGCCTGGAACCCGTCGCCGTCGACCGGCGGCAAATCTGTGTCCGTTGAGACCCTCGCCGTTTCGAATGATACGGTCTATGTCGGGGGCGACTTCGAATCGCTTGGCGGTCAGACCCGCTACGGCCTCGGTGCCGTCAGCGCGGCTTTCGGAACGGCGACGGCCTGGAACCCGTCGCCAAACGGCTTTGTCTTTACCATCCTTCCAGAGTCGGATCGCGTATACATTGGCGGCAGCTTTACGGTGATTGGCGGCCAATCCCGCTTGCGCCTGGCCTCTGTCGACGCAACGAACGGCGCGGCGACGGCATGGCATCCGGTCCTCAGCGGCGGCGTGACGTCCCTGGCGGTGAGCGCCAACGAGATCGCCGTGGGGGGCACGTTTTCTTCCGTCAACGGGCGCCTGCGCAACAACATCGCCGCGATCGACCTGACCACCGGCGTACCCACTGACTGGAATCCCGGGGCAGACTTCGCCGTCAACGCCCTGCTCGTCGACGGTCCGACCGTCTATGCGGGCGGTAACTTCACCTCCATCGGCGGCCAGCCCCGCAACAACATCGCCGCGGTTTCCACGACGACCGGCCTGGCAACTCCCTGGAACCCCAACGCCGACAGTTTCGTGTACGCGCTGTCGCTGGCCGGGACAACGCTGTATGCCGGCGGAATCTTTACGAACATCGGCGGGGCGGCCCGAAATCGAATCGCGGCCCTGAATACGACAATCAACGTCAACAACGCGACCGCATGGAACCCCAACGCAAGCGCCACCGTGAACAGCTTGGTCCTCTCCGGCACGACGATGTACGCCGGCGGCTCCTTTGCCAACATCGGCGGAGCGGCGCGCAACCGTATTGCGGCCGTGAACACCACCATCGACACCAACAACGCGACCACCTGGAACCCCAACGCCGGCGCTACCGTCGCTACGTTATTACTTTCCGGCACGACGATGTACGCCGGGGGTACGTTCGGCACCATCGGCGGGGCCGTGCGTAACCGCATCGCCGCGCTGGACACGACGATCAACGTCAACAACGCGACCGCATGGAATCCCAACGCCAACGGCTACGTCGGAGCGCTGGGACAGTCCGGTACAACGGTGTACGCCGGAGGCGGCTTTTCCAACATTGGCGGCGCGGCCCGAAACCGTCTGGCCGGTCTTGACGCGACGCTAAACACCAACAACGCGACCGCCTGGAACCCGAACCTCGACGACCAAGTCAACACTATCCGCGTGAGCGGCGCGGCCATCGCCGTCGGCGGTAACTTTTTCAGCATCGGCAATGAACTCCGGCACAACTTCGCCCTCTTCGGCACCAACGCCACCCAGGCCACCCCGCCGGGCGGGGCCGGCAACTGGAGCGCCACCGGCACCTGGAACACCGGCGTCGTCCCCAACGGCGCCGGCGCCACCGCCGAGATCCGTGGCGCGGCCACCACCGTCACCCAGAACATTCCCGCCGGCGTCGTCCTCGCCGCCCTCAACCTCGCCGACGGCGCCACGCTCAACCTCACGGGCGGAAACATGAATATCGCCGGCGCGGGCGGCATTCACAACAACGGCGACCTCGTCGTCGGCGCGGGCCGGGCCCTCACCGCCGGGGCCGACTTCCCCATCCACGGCGCAGGCCCCCTGCGACTTTCCGCCGCCAACGCTGTGATCAGCACGGCCGTCGGCGGCAGCACGATCACCAACGCCCCCGGCCACACCATCGCCGGCCAGGGCATCATCTCGGCCGATTTCGTCAACCAGGGCCGCGTGGTCGCCGACTTGCTTCCGCCGTTGCTCGGGCCGCCGGTTGCCGCCTCCGCGGCGGCCACGCCGGTCCTCGACCGCGACGCCGCATTGACTTCGATCGCCGGACACCCGCCCGTTGACAACGACCCACTCAATCCGAGCACCGGGCGCAAGCCCGGTGAAAGCGACACAGACCGCGGGCTTGCGCCCGCGGCTCGGATGATTCACGCGGACGGCGAACCGTCGCCCGCGGCCCGGACCGCGTTCGGCGCGGGCGACCTCCGCGGCGGCACCCAACTCCGCATCCAAACGCCCGGCCCGCACCGCAACGACGGCGAGTTCCGCGCCGACAACGGCGGCGAACTCGTCATCGAGGCCCCCGTCGCCGGCTCCGGCTCCTACCTCGCCGACCACGGCACGTTCACCGTCCTGGCCGACCTCACGGAGGACCCGCCCGGCTCCGAAATGTCCGTGCGCTCCAACGGCGGCACGTTCAACATCGGCACGCTCGTCCAGGGCGTTACCGTCGACGGCTGCGGGCCGGTCATCGTCGAGCCGGGCAGCGCCGCCACCCTCACCGTCACCAACAGCAACCTGCTCAACTTCACCAGTTGGACCATCGGCAACGCCCTGACCGGCGCGGGCAACACCGCAACCCTCACGCTTCAGAACCTCTCCACGGGCGTCGTTGCCGGACCGGTTCACGTCCGCTCCAACGGCACGCTGGCGATCAACAACTCAAACCTCACCGCCCAGTCGCTCATCCTCGACCCCGGGGCGACCCTCACGGTCGCCAGCGCCATCAACCTTTCGGGCGCGCTGCTCAACCGCATGACCAACGGCTCAACCGCCCGTTTCTCCTGGGCCGTCGGCAGCGACCTGAACCTTACGGGCGGCGGCGGCGCCTCGACCGCTCCCGGCGTCCTGGCCGGCTGGCAGACGATCGAGGCCCCCAGCACCGACAACGGCCCGGGCACCGGCTCGGACAATTTCCGCTTCGCCGACCTGATCCTCGCCCCCAACACCCGCGTGTCGCTCGTCGACTACGAACCCAACGCCGTCGCCGCCGGGACCGATGCCGTCTATTCGCGCACGCTCACCCTCGGCGCGGGCGCGATCCTGAACCTCAACGGCTCGCGGCTCTTCGTCAACAGCGTGCAGATCAACCCCGGACCGTCGGGCGGCGGCATGATCGAAAACACGCCCCGCGCGATCACCGGCGACCTCGACGGCGACGGCCTCATGACCCTCGCCGACGGCGCGCGGCTGGTCGAGGTCTGGCTCGGCCGCGACCAGAACGCCGCCCACCGCCGCGCCGCCGACATCAACGGCGACGACCTGCCCGACGGCCGCGACGTGCAGACCTTCGTGACGACTGTGATGGGCCTGTAACGATCTGTGGGGTCCAAAAAACCGCGCGTGCAAATACGAGCCGCCGGGTTTACCATGGCGGGGAAGTCGGGATGCGAGGTACTCCACCCGCCGTTAACTGGCGCGTCGAATACGACCCACCCTGCGAGGCTACCCGACACCTTGCGGCCGCCGCAGACCACAATTAAGAAATTTTTCGTTGACAAGCGGCGATCCTGTGCTATACTCTACACCTGATCCGTAGGGCGACCCTGACCGCGGTACCGCGGTGGCCTTTTGGGTTGCCGGTGGATCTCCGGTGGGCCCCCCACGATATAGGGGGTGGTGCGCGCTGACTATCGTATTTAGCGCGCACAACGTGGCTGGTGCGCCCAGATACGCACAAGTACCACGAGTATACCGTATACAAAGGGCGGGGTGCGCACTGAGCCTCATATTTAGCGCGCAGCGCAATCGGCGCGCCGTATACGGAACGTACCACAGCACATAACCGTGCGCGCAGATCCAGCCGTTCGTGTCTTGGCTCACAGTTCAACCGGAATCTCCGGACGCATTTTTGTGAGAGACTTTCTGGCCGCTACGCCGCGGCCTGGGTCAGTTGATCCAGCTTCTCCTTGGCGGCGCGGGCCCAGCCCT
>Ga0187893_10000632_pt1 | contig 89779 bp, 68 predicted proteins | sample MA1701074metaG_FD_139574 | JGI IMG/M metagenome (GOLD analysis project Ga0187893, IMG submission 139574) | White microbial mat communities from a basaltic lava cave in the Kipuka Kanohina Cave System on the Island of Hawaii, USA - MA170107-4 metaG ... | reverse complement strand
GGAGCGGACATCACGATGATCGCTCACATCCACGGGCTTGCGCCCGTGGCTGCATTCCTCCGCTCCTTCGGAGCGATGAAGCGCCGCGGTCTGAATGCCGTGTGCAGATTGACAGGTCGGGCCATTGGCCGATTGAACTCAACGGACCGGGCTTACGTGCTGTTTCAGAGCCTGGTTTACGAGCGGCCGCGCGGCCTGAAACCCGCGGCTCGACGTGGAAATGAAACAGCTCCTAAGCGAACAACCGCCGGTCCACCAAGAGCAGCAGCGCGACGACCATCAGGGCCATTATCAGCATGTAGATGGAAATGCGGAGATCGGAAAGATCGGCTACCCACCGCTCCAGCCGTTGTCCCGGCGGCAAGATTTCAGGGGCATGTCCTGCCACGAGTCGGCCTCCATTTGGAGTCGCCTGACGCGTCCAATGATGTTATCGGCCGTTGGCAACCCGCCGCTCGAGGGAAAACCCCAGCAGTGACCGCTCCTCGTCCAGCCAGCCTTTCAGGCACTTGCCCGGGCGACCAAGCCTAGGTCATCATGATGGCCTCGCCGCAGCAGGTGGTGGCCGAGCGAGGCGATCATGGCGGCGTTGTCGGTGCAGTAGGCCATCGGGGTCAAATGCAGGGCCAGCCCCGACGCCTGGCAACGCGAGGCCAGCCTGGCACGCAACATCGAATTGGCCGCGACGCCCCCACCGACGACGATGGTCCGGACCCCGCTCCGACCAGCCGCCGCCAACGTCTTCTCGATCAGCACGCCGGTCACCGCCGCTGAAAAAGATGCGCAGATGTCGTCGATGCGACCTTCGCTCAAACCTTCCAGGCCGCCCGCGGTCTTCCCAGGCCCATGCACGTAGTAGAGGACCGCTGTCTTGAGCCCGCTGAAAGAAAAGTCCAGCGAGTCACCCGAAAGCATCGTCCTCGGGAACGAAACGGCCTGGGGATTCCCTCGCCGGGCCCGCTGATCCACGATCGGCCCACCCGGAAAGCCCAGCCCCAGGATGCTGGCCACCTTGTCGAAGGCCTCACCGGCGGCATCATCGATCGTCGAGCCCAGCAGGCTGATGTCGTCGTAGTCGCGGACCAACAGCAGCGAGGTGTGCCCGCCGGAAACCACCAGGGCCGCCGCCGGCCAAGGCTCCTCAGCCAGGTCGATGGCTGCGCTGGTCGCGTGGGCATGGATGTGATCCACGCCGAGCAGCGGCTTTTCCCAACTCCACGCCAGGGTCTTGGCCGCCGTCACCCCCACCAGCAGGGAACCGATAAGGCCAGGGCCCGACGTCACGGCAATTCCGTCCACGTCGGCCGGCATACAGCCGGCCTGCCCCATCGCCTCCGCCACCAGGGCGTCCAGCCGCTCGATGTGGGCCCTGGAGGCGATCTCGGGGACCACTCCGCCGTATTTCGCGTGGAGGTCGAACTGCGTCGCGGTCAGATTGCAGCGCACCCGCCGTCCGTCGTCGACGATTGCGACAGACGTCTCGTCGCATGAAGTCTCGATGCCCAGAATTGCCGCCACGTCAACGAGTCGTCGCCATCATCGAGCTGCAATCCACGTCGGCGCTGCCGGTCGCATCCGGAACAGGCACCAAGGCTCGCAGCTCGGACAGGGCCGTGCGGAGTTGAATGTCGCCCTCTAGAACCAATTCCTTGGTCCTCTCGCGCTCCGGATCGTCGATCTCCTGCACACCGTTAGCTTCGTGCACCTCCGGCGCATCGACAAGTTGCCGCCCCAGCTCCCGCCAGGTGGCCCGCCAGCGCTCCTCCTGGGCCGGCGTCAATTCCACCGGCACTGTCGGAGCCACGCCCCAGCTTCCCGTAGCCTCCGCCTTCACCGTGCGATGGATACACTCGCCATCCGCCAGGTAGTAGTAAGCCGTCGTCAGCTTGATCGCCCCGAAGGATCCATCCAGTTCGACCACCTCTTGCACGCTGCCCTTTCCGTACGATCGCTCGCCGACCACGATGGCCCGATCGTGGTCGCGCAGCGCCCCGGCCACGATCTCCGCCGCGCTGGCCGTCGAGCCATTGATCAGCACCGCCATCGGGAAGTGCGGATAAGTCCCATCCCGCATCGCCGACCACGACTTCTCATCCGAGCGGCGGCCGCTCACTCGCACGATCAGCCCGCTCTCCAGGAACCGGTCCGCCACCTCCCGCGCGCTGTCCAACAGCCCTCCGGGGTTCTCTCGGAGGTCCAGAATCAACCCCTGGAGGTCGGCGGCGAACATTCGCTGCATCACCGCGTCCAGCCTCGTCGCCGCATCCTGGGTGAATTTCGTCAACCGCACGTAGCCGATCCGCCGTACGGTATCCAGCATGAATCGCCAGCCCCCCGTCGGGCTGCGCGACCAGCCTCTAATCGGATCGATCTGAATGACCGCTCGCGTCACTTTCACTTCCCTCAGGGCAGGCGCTTCCTTCCCCTGCCGGTCCAGGATTGTCAGAGTCACCTCGCTGCCGGGCGGACCGTTGAGCAGCCCGCTTACCGCCTCCACGAGCGGAAGCCCGGCCACCGACTGCCCGTCAACCAGGATGATGATGTCCCCCGGCAGGATGTCGGCGTCGGATGCTGGGGAGCCGGGGTCGCGGCTGAGCACCTCCAGGCCCTCCGGCACGGCCCAGACGTCCACGCCGATCCCGCCGAAGACCCCCTCGGTCCGACTCTTGAACCTCGCATAGTCGTCCCGGTTCAGGAAGACCGCGTAAGGATCGTGAATTCGTCCGATCATGGCCTTGATGCCGGCCTCCACGGCGGTTGAAGTGAGGGCATCTTCGTCCACTTCTTCGACGAATCGCCTGCGAATCTGCGCCTTGACGTCGGCCAGGGGACCGAAGGCCTTGTAGACCGCGTCGCGGCCGGCGATGGTCTGGGGAAGCTGCCACATCAGCAGCGTGATCATGGCAATCAACAGGATCCAGGCCAGGTTGCGCTTGGGCATGTGGTCACCTCGATGGTGCGCGTTCGGGAATGAGCGGAGAACGCTGGATAGTGCCGCTCGATGGAAACGGCGTCAAGGTATTGTGATTCCGGACCGCGCCGCGACGCATGGCACAGTCGCTCTCTCCGCAGGTTGAACCGAATGCCGGATTCGCGCATAATGCGACGGTGCGAGCGGCATGGCGCCGCGGTACCTCAAGGAGGAGCCAGGCGATGAGCGTTGCATTCGGCGCACATTGCGATGATTTCCACATCGCCACCCGACTTTTTCTCAAGCTCGAGCTCGCCCCGCAGCGCGAGACGGCCCTGCACTTCTTCGACAGCGTCAAGCGAGAGTTCCCCGGCATGCGTAAGCTCCGCCGCCGCGAGGACGGCGCCCTGCTCCTGGAGGAGGACGAGACCGACGACGGCGCCCGTCGTTGGCTCAGACTCGACGAATCCACCGTCCGCATCGGCTACTTCAATCCCCCCAACCTCGACGACGCCGAACGGCTCTCACAAGTCGTCCTCAAAATGGCCCCTTACCACCTGACCCTCAGCGATCTGGACTACGACCACCTCGAGGTCGTCTTCGGATTCGACCTGGCCTTTAGAGGAAATCACGACCAGCTCGTCGCCGACACCCTTTTTGGCGAGGGGCCGCTGGCCGGTCTCTTCGCCGGAGAAGGCGTCTTTCACGCCATCGACGCACAGCCGTTCCTGGGCATGGCCCTGGGCGAACGGTGCGACACCCAGGTCTATCTGGAAATCAAAAGCCGGACCTCCACCTTCGAGGTCCGAACCCAGCAGTTCGAGTCCCAGCCCCTCAGCGTCTTTCTGACCCTTCGCCGCTACTGGGGATTCAACGAGGCAGAATCACTGCTCGACGTCCATCGTGACCTCTCCGAGCGCGCCGCCGATTGGGCCGCTTCCAAGGTCGTCCCTCTCGTCGTCAATCCCCTGGCTCACGCCATCGCCTCAAGGCCCTGATCCGACCCGGTCGTGTCATACCGCCGCGAGGACGCCGCGCCAGATCGAATGGCACCTCGAACCGCAGAAAGGGCATCACGCTGGATCGTCGTCCTGGCCGCCGTCACTGCGGCCGTCGTCGGCTGGGCCTCCACCGCCCACGTCGAAATCCTCTGGGACGAACAGGTGGATCACGACATCGCCGTCGGGCTCCGCGACCATCCGTTCGGCCTGCCCGAAGAAACGCTCGACGCCTCCCAGACCCGTCTGCCCATGTATCTAAGCGCCGTGCTTTTCGCCCTGACCGGCCGGGACGACCTTGCCCTCGCGCGCGGCATCAGCCTCGTCGCCGGCGCTGCGACCATCCTGGCCGCCGCGGCCCTGGCCAACGCCTGCTTCGGCCCGCTCGTTGCCGCCCTGTCTTCTATTCTCCTCGCCCTCTCGCCTTATTTTCTGGCCTTTGCCCGCATCTCCATGACCGAGGGCGACATCCTCTTTTCACTCTTCGCCACGCTGGCGCTCTTGGCCTTCGTCCGCCACCTGGAGCGGCCGACCGCCAAGAGCTGGCTCCTGGCCACCGTCCTGTTTGCTCTCGCCCTGGGGGCCAAGGCCTTCGCCATATTCCTCATCCCCGTCTTCGCCGTCCTGGCGTTTTCAACGAAGGCCGTCGCCGACCCGCCCCCTCCTTCTCCCCTCATCAAAAAGCTGCCCAAGCTGATCGCGGTGGCCATCGCCATCCTGGTCGGCGGGACTATCCTGGCCCATTTCTCACAGGCGGTCGCGATCTGCGCCTGGGCCATCCTCAGCCTTTATTGGCTCTATCTCGCGTACTTCATTCTTCGTTACGGCTTACTGCCGCAAGGAAACGTCTCGCGCCTCGTCGGCATGATTTCGCTCGCCGTCGTGACCTGCTGCGTGTTGATGCCGGCCCACTTGACCGACCCTCAAATCGCCCGGGAATTCCTCCGCCGCCTGCTCCGCTGGGACAATTCCTACCCCCTGGCGATTTGGAGCGACCACCTGCGGCTCTACGCAGGCATAGTGCTCATCAAGCTCACGCTTCCCTGGGGAATCCTGACCGCCGCGGCCCTCGCATACGCGGCCCTGAAGGAGCGCGACGACCGCCGGTGGCGCCCCTGCATCCTCGCCTTTGTCTTTTACGTCATCTTCCTTTGTCTCCTACCGTTGCGGCAATCCTTCTACCTCATGGCCGTCTATCCCATGATCCTCATCATCGCCGCCGCCGCCGTCGTCGAACTCGGCCGCCGGCTCGAACGATGGTCCTCCAAAGCGGCTCGACTCTGGATGGTCGCCCTCATCGCCTTGCTCGTCCATCTGGGCCTCAACATGTATCGTGCCTACCCCCACTTCCATCTCTACGGCTATAACTTGATCGGCGACCGATGGCTGGGAGCGCCTTCGCGCGGCTACCGTAACCTGATCCAGACCCCCAGCGACGGCGTCGCCTCGCTCATCCGCTGGTGCGAGACGGACCCCCGGGTCCACCGCGGCGACCGCGTGGTCAGCTACCTCTGGGAGGAGCGGATCATCGACCACCTTCTTCCGTCTCAACCCCACTTCACCCTTGTCCGGAGGGGGCTCTCCCAAGACCGTGGCGACCCTCCGCCGCCCCCGTCCCTGGAGGGCGCCGACTTCGTGCTGATTCACATCAATAACCTCCTCGGTTATGGCGACCGACCTCCCGATTGGCCCCCTCCCGAGACCCTGTCCAGCCAATTCAAGGTCATCCATACGATCCAACGAGGCCCCCTGGCGGTCGCCTGGGTCTATGCCCGCAGCCACTAAGTTGACGTCATGGGTCTGTTCGGAGCCGCGGCTTTCAGCCCGCGCGGAGACGAGCCCGGACGACTGCTCCGAGCGCGTCGCTTGCCCCGTACTTGGACGGGTCTCGCGATCGACCCGAGGCCCCTGTAAAAAATCCCCTGAAAATAGGGCCTTTCGCTTGTGTCGACCCCAAAATGGCGGTACATTCCGCCCCCGAAAAGGGCCGTGGAGTTGCGGCCCGATCATGACGGTTGTGACGAGTTCTTTAAGGAGTGACGATGGCCAGTTCCAAGAGTATGAGCAAGTCGGCCCTCATCAGCCACCTCGCCGAGCAAAACGAGATGACCCGCAAGCAAGTCATTGCGTTCATGGACTCGCTGGTGGACACGGCCTACAAGCAGGCGAAGAATGGCTTCACCCTCCCGGGTGTCGGCAAGCTCGTGTTGGTAAACCGCAAAGCCCGAATGTGTCGAAACCCGGCGACCGGCGAGACCATCAAGATTCCCGCCAAGAAGGTCGTGAAGTTCCGCGTGGCTAAGGCCGCGAAGGACGCGATCCTCACCAGCAGGCGCTGACCATCCCGCGCCGGCGTGCTTCGCCGTCATGCGGACAGCGTTCGCTACAGAACTTTCCACTCGGTGCTCAACACCGCGTGGCGTAATCCAAAGCCCGGGCCGGCACTGGCCCGGGCTTTTCTTTTTTTCATCTCCTGATAATCCGGGATTCGCGCTCGGCCCTAGCGCCCCGCATGGAATCCGCGCGGGCCAGAACGGTTCTCGCCGGATATGATCGTTCCCCGGCGATGGGTCCTGAAATCCATTCCCCACGGCATTCATCCTGATCTATGCCGGCCGTGGGGCCCATACAGGCCGTCCAGCCCTCAATGTCAATGAATCTTTACCCTGCTGCGTGAACTCGCGTGGTCGCGGGCCGATAGAATGGGTACACTTAGGAAGGAATCACCCGCAAATGGGCGTACCTCAGGAAAGCTTCAATCCTTGGCTGAGCGCCCTCGGGCGTCCCCCCGGCCACGCTTCGGGCTCGGGCGTCGTGCGCCGTGTTCTTGCGGCTATCTTCGCCGCAGCGATCTCCTCGGGGTTCGCCTGCCAGGAACAAACGACCCTGCCATTGCCGGCCTTGGCCGCGGACCAAGCTTCCGACTCGTCGCGCGCCGCCTTGGCCGATCGCTGCCAGGATCTGCCGGACCGCCAGGCCCTCATCGTCGCGATGGTCGACGCGGTGAACGCCGAGCGCGCCCGGCACAATCTCCCTCCGCTTCGACCACAGGCCACCTTGATGCGCATCGCGGACTTCTACGGCTGCCGGCTTGTCGAGGGCGACTTCTTCAGTCACCAGGACCCCTTCGACAAGTCCACCGTCGACTCCCGAGCCGCGCACTTCGGCTACGCCTTCTTGAAGATTGGTGAGAACCTCGCCGCGGGGCAACAAAGCGTGCAGCAAGCCCTTGACGATTGGATGGCCTCGGCCGGCCATCGCGCCAACATCCTCGACCCCGCCTTCACCGAGATGGGAGTCGCCGTGAAAACCGGCGGACCCTTCGGCCCCTACTGGGTTCAGGAGTTCGGCCGCCCGATCTCCGAACCCAGCGGCCAGGCGCCGGCCGCGAGAGACCCTGCTTCATCGCGCCCAGATGACGACGATCGGCCCACTACGCGGCCGTCCGCCGACAAACCCACCGACCGCCGCGACTGATCAGCGCACGTCCAACTGCTTCCAGAGTTCCGCCTCGGCCCGCCGGTATTGCTCGCCGGTCTGCTTCAAATCGGCCTCGATGCGAACCAGGTCGGGATGATTGGCCGGCACCTCCCCGCCGTGAAGCTCCGCGAGGGCACGAAGCTGGCTGGTCGCGTCGTCCACCCGCGTCGCGGCATCGGCGAAGCTCCGCGCCGCATCGAAGATCGCCTGCTGGCGGATTTCCTGCTGCGCGGGCGCATTGAGCAGACGCCAGGGGTGCCGCAGAACGTACTTCAGGCCCGTCTTCAGGTGGTCCGACGATTCCTTGAAGTTCATCAGCAGCCGGTTGATGTTCTCTCGGTTCAGCACGACGACTTCTCGCGTGGTGCTGGTCACCGTGTGGATGTCATCGAGCGTCTGGTTGAGCTGCTCGCCGGTCTTCTTCAAGTGGGCCATGAGGCTGTCGGCCCTCGCCGGGTCCGTCTGCTGGGCGATGTGCTCGGTGGTGGCCTCGACGTTCCGCACCGCACGGCCGATCGGCGCCTCGTTGGTCTTGAGGAGCGCGGTGGCCGTAGTCAGGCCGTCGTTCACGCTGTCCACTGCGCGATGCACCTTGCCCATCAGGGCGTCGCCCTTCTCGCCGCTCATCTCCGCCCGCAAGGAGCCGGTCATGGCGTTGATGTTGTCGGCCACGGCGTGAATCTTCGCCAACAGCGTCGCCTTCTCCGCCGAGCCCAGCTCCTTGCCCATCGCCGCGGTCATCACGTTCACGTCGTTGACCGACTTGAGCAGCTTGGCCATCAGCGACAGCTCCGCGTTCGGGTCGAGCTGCGACTTGACCTGACCCAGCAGGCTCTTCGGGTTGTTGCCGTCGAACTCGCTCTGGAGCGACGCCAGGATCGCCGCAAACCCCGCCGGCTCCGCGCCCTCGATGACCTGACCAGGATCGAGCCGCTCGGCCGCCGTGCCCGGGTCGATCTTCATGATGCCGTCGCCCCCCAGGGGCGGACCCTCGGCGATGACCTTGCAGTCTTTCTTCATCGCGATGAACTCCAGCACCTCGGCCTCGACGTTGACGTAATACTCGTCGGCGGCCTGTCCGTCGCGCACGACACGCTCGGACTTCAACTCCGTCCCGACGATCTTCCCCACCTTCTGGCCGCCCACCAGCACGTCGGAGCCGGGGGCCAGGGTCGGCATGCTCGGAGAGGACCTGAATCGAACCGCGATCGACTGCATCCGGCCGCTGACGCTCTGGCTGATCCAGATCAATATCATGAAGAACCCTGCCAGAACGCTGAGCGTAACGATCCCGACCTTCAATGAATCACGCGATTTAGCCATTGGGGCCTCTCATTCCTCTTCCGCCACGAGCAGCTTCTCGTACTCGCTCAGCCCGTCGGCATCCGTCAGCGGGCCGGCGGTGTGCCCGTTCAAAAACTGGTTCATCAGCCGATCCTCCCGCGTCTCAAGCCGGTCGGACGGCGTGTCGCGAAGGGCCTCGAACTCCGGCCGCGTCCCGATTTTCAGGACACGCCCCTTCTCCAGCATCACCATCCGGTCGGCGATCCGAAACGCCGAATCCATCTCGTGCGTCACCACGACGCTGGTCACGTTGAGCTTGCGCGACAGGTCCATGATCAAATCGTCGATCGCCGCGCTGGTCACAGGGTCCAGCCCCGCCGACGGCTCGTCATAAAAAAGGATCTCCGGATCGAGGACCGTCGCCCGCGCCAGGCCCGCCCGCTTCTTCTGCCCCCCGGAGAGCATCGACGGCATTTTTTCCCGGTGCGGCAGCATGTGCACCTGCTGGAGCTTCAGCGTCACCACGATGTCGATGATCGACGGATCGACGTAGCTGTGCTCGCGCAGCGGCAAGGCCACGTTCTCGGCAAGCGTCATCGAATTGAACAGCGCCCCGCTCTGGAACAGGATGCCGAACCGCTTGCGAAGGGCGTTCAACTCCGACTCGGCGGCCCCCACGATGTCCACGGGGCGGGGCATCTCCTTGGTCTGGTAACGGATGTGACCGCCATCCACGCCGTATTCACCGATCAGGCAGTTCAGCAGGGTGCTTTTTCCGCAGCCGCTGCCCCCCATGATGACCAGCGTCTCGCCGCGATGCACGTCGAAGCTGACGCCGTCGAGGACCGCAACTTCCTCGCCTCGCGCGCCGACAAAGGTCTTGCGCACCTGCTCGATCCGGATCACGCTCTTCGACAAGTCGACCACGCCGACGCCCATCCCGATTGGCCCGTCCCCCGCGGGCCGGCCAATTCGCGGCGCGGCATTGTATAAGACCCGTCGTCTGCGCACGAGTTGAACGCTCCGCCCGCTGTTTCGCCGCCGCCGCGACCGTCCCGGGACGATCCCCGACCCGCTCCGCGCGGCGGATCGGAGCGCTTCGGTGTCCCGATGCGCTTGGCGATTCCGATTCCCCTGAATCAAACTTTGATCGCCTCACCCAGTTGTGGTAGAATGGCCATCGTCTCAGATCAAGCACGTCCGCGAGTGAGTGGGAGCTGCGAGCCGTGCGACATTCGACATTTCCGGTTGGACGGTATTGCCTTGCGCTCGTGGTCTGCGCCGCGCCGGCCCTCGGCCAATCCCCGGGCCGCGTAAGAGGGGTTGCCGCGCCGGATCAAATCGCCCTCGATGAGCGGATTGAACAGCTCAAGCAGTTGGCATCGCCGCAGGCAGACGACTGGCAAACGGAAGCCGACGCCGATCGAGCCTCGGCGGTCCTGAAAGATCTGGCCCACCAACTGAGCGCGGCGCGGGGCCGGCCGGACCCCGGCGTCGCACGATTCTTCACCTCGGACTGCCGCCTGTCTCCGCTTCGCCCTGCCGAGGCTCCAAGCCTCGCCATCGGCGGATTCGAATTGAGGCGAGCCGACTGCCGCGATGCCCCGCATCTGCTTCCCCAAGAAGCCCTTCGCGAACTGCTGGACCCACACGACGGGGCCGCCGATCTGCGCTTCACCGCCAAGTTGATCGGCATCGAGGCCCTCGGCGACGGCGACTTTCAAACTCAGGTCATGGTCCAATCATGCTCCACAGGCGATCGAGGCCGCCTTCAGCAAAACGCCACTTGGGACGTCTTATGGACGCCAGAGCAAGGCGGCGATCGCCCTCTGATCCGCCGACTCACGTCCGTCGCCATCGATGAATTGCGAACCAACCACCTCCCCTTCAAGGATGGCACACGGTCCGTCATCCGCGACGATGCGGCCTGGAACCCCCGCCTCGCTCGCGGAAACGACTGGTGGTACGGCCGAACAGACGCCCTCGGCGGCGTCAATTTCATCAGCAGCGAGGGACTGGCCGTGGGCGACGTCAACGGCGACGGCCTCGACGACCTCTATGTGTGCATGAGAAACGGCCTGCCGAACATGCTCTTCGTTCAGAATCCCGACGGAACAGTCCGCGAGACCGCCTACCTGGCCGGGGTCGCCTGGCTCGATCAATGCCGCGGCGCCTTGCTCGTGGACATGGACAATGACGGCGACGAGGACCTCGTCGTGGCCATCGACTCCACCGTGGGCTACTGCGAGAACGACGGCAACGGCGTCTTCACCGCCAGGTATCGCTTCAAGATGCCCAAGTCCAGCCCCGGCGCCTTCTACAGCCTCGCCGCCGCTGACTACGACGCCGACGGCGACCTCGACATCTACGCCTGCCGCTACCTCCAGGGCGAATACGGCGGCGTCCCCCCCGAACCCTATTTCGACGCCAACAACGGCCCTTCCAACCATCTGCTCCGTAACGACGGCCGAAAGGGCCTCACCGACGTGACCGTCGAGACCGGATTGGACGTCAACAACCGGCGATTCAGCGTGGTCGCCTCCTGGGTGGACTACGATGACGACGGCGATCCCGACCTCTACGTCGCCAACGACTTCGGAAAAAACAACCTCTACCGAAACAACGGCGGAACGTTCGTCGACGTCGCCGCGACAAGCTCCACCGAGGACCAGGCATCCGGCATGGGCATCAGTTGGTCCGACTTCGACCTGGATGGCGACCTGGACCTCCTGATCAGCAACATGTTCTCCTCCGCCGGCCGCCGCGTCACGCGCCAGTCCCGCTCCATGCGCGGCGCGCCGGAGCCCGACCGTCAAAGCCTCCAGCGCCTGGCCGTCGGAAACACCTTGCTCATCAACGACGGCGGCAGGTTCCGCGACGACAGCGATCGCGCCGGCATCCGCATGGGCCGATGGGCCTGGGGCGCGATGTTCGCCGACATCAACAACGACGGTTTCGACGACATGGTCGTCCCCAACGGATTCATCACCAACGAATCCAAGGACGACTTGTGAAGTTTTTTCTGGCGACGCGTCGCGTCGCAAACGCCTTCCCGCGGCAGCCGCGAGCCTGACGACCCCGGCCGGCGCGACTACCTCCTCGGCTGGGCCGCCATCGGTCAACTCATCATGGAGGGCCAGTCCTGGAGCGGCCACGAACTGAACTGCGCCTATCTCAACTGCCGCGACGGTACCTTCGCCGACGTCTCCGCCGTCTCCGGCTTGGATTTCGACGACGATGGCAGGGCCCTGGCCCTCTCCGATTGGGACGGCGACGGCGACCTCGACCTGTGGCTCAAGAACCGCACCGGCCCTCAACTCCGTTTCGTGCGCAACGACGGATCACCGGGCCATCACTTCTTCCAGATCAAGCTCGCCGGCAAGACCTGCAACCGCGACGCCATCGGCGCCAAGGTGGAGCTAAAGCTTCCAGGCCGCACCCTCACCAAATTCGTAACCGCTGGTGACGGGAATCTCGCCCAGTCGAGCAAGTGGCTCCATTTCGGCCTCGGCGACGCCGACAAAATCGACCAGCTCCTGGTCCGCTGGCCCGACGGCTCGCGCCAGGAACTAGCCGGCCCCCAGGTCGATCGACGCTATCGGCTCCTCCAGGGCCAGGACTCGCTCGAGACCGTCCCCAATCGATCAATCTCGCTTCCCGATGTGCAGCCGCCCGCAGAGCCTGAGCCGCCGGGCTCGCGCGTGATCCTGCGATCCCCCCTCCCGTTGCCGCCATCAGTCCGCTCGCTGGCCGAGGGACGGACCTCGGGAGGACGTTCCCGCCTGGTCACGCTCTGGGCCATCTGGTGCCCGGAGTGCCGCAAAGAATTGTCGGATTGGGCCGAACGACCCGAGTTGTTCGAGAAGGCCGGCGTCGACGTCATCGCCCTTAACATCGACCGGCCTCAGGATCACCAACAGGCGTTTGATACTTTCGAAGGCTGGATGTCCTCCGATATCGCCAAGCGCGCCATCCACTTGGAGTATGCCGATCCCGGCCTGATGGACACGATCGCGATCGTCCTTCAAGAGGTCCGCGGCAAGCCCTCCGGTTGGCCGCTGCCCACCAGCCTCCTGATCGATCCGCAGGGCCGTCTGCAAGTCCTCTATCTCGGCCGGGTGACGCCGGATGATCTCACCGCCGACCTGCATCGATACTGCGGTGGAGACCTTCACCCCGACCAGCGCGCCCTCTACCCCGGCCGATGGGCAAACCAGCTTCAGCGATCCCGGCCCCTGCCGGCCCTCGCCGACGAGTTTCTCCGCCGCGGACGACCCGACGACGCCGCCTTCTACGCCCGCCGCTGATCGGCCTGAGCCTCCGGGGTGTGCCCCTTCGCCACGACCTGACGCACCCTTCGTCCGGCCTCTTCGCTGGCATGGGCCGATTCCGTCTTAAGAAGCTCCTCCAATCGAGGTCTGCCGGCGGCGCACTGGGCCACCCACTCCCGCGCGAAACTGCCCGATCGAATCTCCGCCAGGATGGCCCGCATCTTTTCCCGCGTCGCGTCGGTGATCAGCCGCGGCCCGGTGGCAAGCCCACCGTATGCCGCCGTCTTCGAGATGCGGCGGCGCATCCCGCCGAGTCCCTCGGCGTATTGCAGATCGACGATCTGCTTCACCTCGTGGATGCACTCGAAATAGGCCAGCTCTGCTGGGTAGCCCGCCTCCACGAGCACGTCGAAGGCCGCCTTCATCAGCTCGATGATCCCCCCGCACAGCACCGTCTGCTCGCCGAACAGATCGGTTTCGCATTCGTCGGCGAAGGTCGTCTCCATCATCCCCCCCTTGCCGCCGCCCACCGCCGCCCCCCAGGCCAGCGCCAGCCGCCTCGCCTGGCCGCTGGCATCCTGCTGCACCGCGATCAGGCAGGTCAGTCCTCCGCCGCGCGCGTAAGACGACCGCACCAGCGAACCAGGCCCCTTCGGCGCAACCATGATGACGTCCACGTCGGCCGGAGGCGACACCATGCCGAATCGGATCGCAAAGCCGTGAATGAATCCCATCGCTTGACCGGCTCGCATACCAGGCGCGATCTCCCGCGCATAGATCGGCCCCATCGCCTCGTCGGGAAGGGCGAGGATCAACACGTCCGCCTTCTTCACTGCTTCCGGTATCGATGTCGGCCCAAAGCCGTCCGCCACCGCCAGCGCGTGGTTGGGGCTGCCTGACCGCTGGGCGACGATCACGACTGCCCCCTCATCACGAAGGTTGAGCGCGTGCGCCCGGCCTTGCGAGCCATACCCCAGCACCGCGAAGGTCTTCGACCTCAATAGGCCCGCGTCCGAATCCGCCTGGTACAGCACGTCGAGCGCCATTCCGCCAAGACTCCCTCGGAGCTGTTTCGAATCCACGACGAGCCCCGAACATTGAGTCCGGACGGGCTCGCCATGTCTCACCACGCGGGTATCATATTCGCCTACCTCGCGCCCAGCGGTGCCAAACCGACACAGGTGAGGGTGTTTGTAGGGCTTGCCCGCTTGGGCGGAAAGTGCCGATAATAAGCCTGGCTCCTGCCCGCGGGATCGCTTCGCGGGGCCCGTGAGGCAATTTCTGCCGGGGACTTGGCCAGGCCGCGACTAGGCGTCCCGGAGGCGACTTGATGACCTGTCCACTCTTGGCGATTGCCCTGCTGGCGCTTGGCCAGATGGGGCCTTCTCCGCGCCAGGACGCGCCCGGTCGCCCTGAGCCCTCGCCAAGCCCTCCAGCCACCGAGGCCGGCTCTCCTCCGTCCGCGCCGGACATGGGCACGTGGCTCGTGAACCAGGCTCGCCACCAGGGCCATCTGGTCGGCCGCGCCGACCCGCGCAGCGCCGCGCTGCACGTGATGGCCCTGCTCTCGGCCGCGAAGGAGGCCTCGCCGCACTGTGCCGATGCCTGGTATTGGCTCTATGACCTGAATCTGCGACTGGGCCGAAGGAGCGCCGCCCTTGAGGCCCTGGCGGAATACGTCAAGCTCGCCCCCAGCGACGACGGAGCCGCAATTCGTCGACTCCAACTGGAACTCGATCAGCGGCAGACGGCCGAATCGCGCACCCAGTTCGTCCGGCAGGAACTTCAGCGCAAGCCTCTTACGCCCGTTTACGAAAGCGAACTGGCCACTTGGCTGGGCAAGTACGCCTTCGAGGGAGGCGATCGCCATGAGGCCGGTCAACAGATTGAACGCGCGCTCCGCCTCAACCCCATGAATGTACCGGCGCGGCGATTGGCCTACGAGATGTTCGGTGAGACCGAGCCCGAGCTTCAACGCGTGGAAATGGGCCTGCAAATGATCTCGATCAACCCCAGCCAGGTGAATCTGGTCTGGGACCTCGCGGAGTTCCTCGACCGCCTCTCGCTCCACAAACAAGCCCAGGAATGGTACAACCGAGCGATCGACCTTCATCGGCGCGCCGAGGCCGGCGCCATCCCCGCCGAACTGTGGCAAAAACTGGCCATCTCCTACATGTGCGGCGGCGACTATGCCAAGGCCAAGGAAGCGGCCGACGCCGCTCTCGACGTGGACCCCTCGTTCCACGCCGTGCGTCTGCTTCGCGCCAACGCCGAGGGCAAGCTCGGCGACGCCGCCGCGGAGAAGGCCGACCAGGAATTCGTCAAAAAAGCCTACGAGGCACGCATCCCCGAGGTCACTGACCAGCGGCTGGCCGACGAAGCCGCCCAGCTCGCCTGGTACTTCGCCTATCACCGCCCGGACAAGGAGCAGGCCCTGAAGCTCGCCGAGTTGGCCGTCGGATGTCCCAGGCCCTCGGCCCTGGCCCGGCTCGCCCACGGATACGCCCTGAGCATTAACGGCCGGACCGACGACGCCATCAAGGCGCTTCAGCCTCTGGCCGAGTCAGACCAACTGGCCGCCCTTGAGCTGGCCAGGTGCCGTCTGGCCCGCGGCGACAAGGCCCAGGCCATGTCCCTGCTTCACAAGGCCGCCGCGATGCAATACTCCGGAATCGCCTACAACCTGATCCGCGACGAACTGGCCAAGCTCGGCGAGACCGCCTCCGAGCCGCCCCTCCACGCCAAGGTCGTCGCCGTGCTCGACAAGTTCCAGCGCGACGTCTTCGACTACTACCGGCGGACCGGCGACTTCCTCAAGTTCACCCTGCGCCTCGCCCGTGAAAACGTGCCCATCGCCGGGCCGCTCGAAGTCGTCCTGCGCCTGGAAAACGTCGGCCCCTTCAGCATCACCTTCGGCGAGGGCTTCATGGCCCGGCCGCTCATCGCCATCAGCGCCACCGTCGACGACGGCGAGCCCATCATCTTCCAGGACTACCTCCAGGCGTTGATGAGTTCCCGCCCCGTCCTGATCCCAGGCGACGCCGTCGAAAAGGTTGTGGCCATCGATGTCGGGCCGTTCCGCGAGCGGCTCCTCTCCGCCGCGCTCCGCGATACCCAGATCGAGATCGTCGCTCGATTCGACCCGGTCTATCAGGAGGGCAAGCTCGCCTCCGGACTCGGCACCCTCACCGCCGGGCCGATCACCGCCTCGCGCAAGGGCTTTGTGCCTTCGCCTGCGGCGATCTCCGCCCTCGCCGATGAAGCCTCTTCCGGGCAGCCGGCCGGCCGCATCGCGGTTGCCGATACCGTCGGCGCGCTATTGGCCGCCGCCGAGAAACACCAGGATGCCGCCCAAACCGTCCCCCTCGATGACCTTCGGCGAATCCTCGCCAAGCTTCTCGCCGATCGCGATTGGCAGGTTCGGGCCAGGGCCGTCGCCGCCGCCGACTGGTCTACCCTGGACGCTACGATCCTGACGCGGCCCTCCGCCCAACTCGTCCAAGACCCGAATCCCATCGTCCGGCTCCTCACCGTCCGACTCTTCGCCGGCCAGCAAGGCGAGGCCTTCAAGGAGGCCCTCGAGCACATCAGCAAGTCCGATCCCGATCAGAGCGTCCGGACCTTGGCAAAAAGCTTTCTTCCGGAAACCGCCGACTCCAGGCGCGCCGAGATCGCCAACCCCGCCGTCCCTCCTTGAGCACCCCCGTTAAGAGCTGTTTCGCATCGCCACCGAGCCGCAACCTCCGAGCCGCGGCCTTCAGGCCGCGCGGCCGTTCGCACACCGAGTTCCGGAATCGCTCTACGCCCCCCGCTTCTTCGAGATCCATTTTCGCACAGCCGCCAACGGCAGCGTGTTGAGCACGTCCTTGGGCCGAAGCCAACCGCGTCTCGCGGTGGCAATCCCGTACCGCATCTGGCCAAGCTGGGCGACTGAGTGGGCATCGGTGTCGATCGAGATCATCACGCCCGCGTCCCGGGCCGCCCGGACGTGCCGATCGTGCAGATCGAGCCGCTGCCACGAGGCGTTCAGCTCCAGGACCGTCCGCGTCTTGGCCGCCTGGGCGATCACGGCGCTCATGTCCAGCTCCATCGGCGGCCTGCGATTGATGAGGCGAGCCGTGGGATGGCCCAAGATGGTCACGTAGGGATTTTCCATCGCCTTCAGGACCCTGGCGGTGATCTTCTTGGTCTCCTGTCGCATCGCCGAATGCACGCTCGCCACGACGATATCACAGGCCGCCAGGATGGAATCGGGATAGTCGAGCTTGCCGTCGGCCAGGATGTCGCACTCGCATCCCACCAGGCAGGCGATCGACGCAAGTTCCTTGTTCAGCTTCCGAAGAAGTTCGATCTGCCGCCACATCCGGTCGAGGGTCAGCCCGTTGGCCACGGCGCTGGACTTGGAATGGTCGGTGATCGCGATGTATTCGTAGCCCAGGTCTCTTGCCCCCTCGGCCATGGTCCGCGCATCGACCGTTCCGTCGCTGGCCTTGGTGTGCATGTGGAAGTCGCCGCGGATGTCTTCGATGCTCACGAGCGTTTCCACGGCCCCCGGCTCCAGCTCGCCGCGGTCCTCCCGGACCTCGGGCGGCACGAACGGCGCCCCGAGCCTTTGATAGATCGATGCCTCGTCCTTTCCGGCGATCCGCTTCTCGCCGTCGAAGAGCCCCCACTCGTTCAACTTCCACTGCTTCTTCTGCGCCAGCTCGCGCAATCGGACGTTGTGCTCCTTGTTGCCGGTGAAGTACTGAAACGCCGCCCCGAACGACTCCGCCGGAACCACCCGACAGTCCGCCTGAATCGGCAGGCCGTCGCGCCGGTCGATCAGCACCGACCCTTTCGTGTCCCCCGCCGCCACCACCCGCTTGACCTGAGGCAGCTTCGTGAATGCCTGCACCACCGCCTCGCCTTTGTCGGACTCGCACAACAAATCGATGTCGCCGATGGTCTCGCAGCCTCGGCGAACGCTCCCGCTGATCTCCACCCGCTTGACGTGCTTGACTTGCCGAAGCGCGGCGGCCAATTCCTCCGCCAGCGGCCACGCCAACCCCAGGGGCGTGCGACCTTGCGTCTTCGATGCAAAATCGATGCCCTCGGCCACCTGCTGAACGCTTTTCGTCCCCATGCCCTTCAGGCCCGCCAGCGAGCCCGATCGGATCGCCCCCTGAAGGTCGCCCAGGTTCTTGACCCCCAACTCTTTCCACATCAGGGCCACCTTCTTCGGCCCCAGCCCCGGTATCTTTAGCAGCGCCGGCAGCCCCGAGGGGATCGACGACAACAACTCCTGATGCAGCTCGATCTGACCGCTGGACAGATATTCCTCGATCTTGGCGACCGTCCCCTTGCCGATGCCGGGCAGCTCGGCCAGCCGCCCGTCGGCGCAGAGCAGCTCGACGTCCTCCGTCAGGTCCTTGATGGTGCGGCCCGCGCGGCGATAGGAATTGATCCGAAAGGTCTGCTCGCCCTTGATCTCCAGCAGGTCGGCGATCTCGTTGAAGATGTCCGCCAACTCCTTGTTCCGCATGGCGGAACTATAGCGGTGCTTCGCTCGGCGCGGAAGAAGACGCGCCGCCCTCCCCGCGAGCCGCATTCTGTGAAGGCGGCAAAGTCGGCGGAGGTGAACTCGACGCGGTCGGCCAGGTATCGCCGGGCGCGTGAATCTCGGCGCGGCGATCGATCCCATGCAGGCCCTGACCGCTGACGTAGGCCACCTTGGCGTCCACCGAGCGCTTGAAGGACTGACTGTCAGCGGACCACGGATAGAGCACGAACTGAAGCAGCGACGCCGTCGCCGCGCCCGCCATGAGCCCGGCCGCAATGCGCGGCGGGACCCGGCGTCGCGTCCAGACCGCAAGCAGATAGTACGCCGCGGGCACCAACAGCACGTGCGACGACTCCGACATGTGCACGCCAAGCAGAAAGAGCAGCAGCGGCATGACCCATAAGGCCATCAGGATTCCCAGCGGCTTGTCCGGCCGGGGGCCGATTGAGTCCCGCCTCCTCGCAAGTCCGGTCCCGAGAAGAACCCACAACGCCGGCAGCCCCAGGCACCATCCAAAGAAGGCGGTCAGCTTGACCGCGCTGCGGATCAAACCGTCCACCAGGCCCACGCGAAAGACGCTGGTGTTCAGCAGCACATCCACGGTGTGGGCGAACCGCGGGGCATTGGAGGTGTGGGCCGCGCCGGCATATAGCGCCGCGGACACTCCCATGCTCGTCGCCGCGCCGATGAGCACCATCAGGAAACCCGCCAAGGCGTGTCGACCGCGCGTTTTCCATGCGACGTATCCCCAAAGGGGGCCCAGCCAGGCAAGCAGATCGATTCGCAGCAGGAGACTCGCCGCCAGGACGGCTGACGCGGCGCTAAAGGCGGCAGGGCGACGGTCTCGCAGCGCGCGGCAGCAAAGCAGTGCGACGGCCACCACCGCGGCGCACGCCGCCGAATAGGGCAGCGCCGTCTCGCCTAGAAACCAGATCAGCGGGTTGAATCCGAAGGCCAGCGCCGTCCAGCCGGCCGGCACATCTCCAACTTCACGTCGCAGCCCGAAAAAAAGCGCGAGCGGCGCGGCCACCGACGCCAGCATCGACCACGCTTGATAGGCGGCGTAGGCCGGCAACCCGGCGGTCCGCAGCAGCGTGCCCGCGGCCGTCCACAAGGGCGCGCCGGGCGGGTGAACGGGATGGGGCCGGCGAAAGCCGATGGCGGCGATCAGTTCAGTCTCGTCGCCGTGGACCGGCGTCGGATGGGCATGGTAAGCCCAGCGCGAAGCGCCCAGAACGACCACGAGTACGCAGGTCCAGCGAGCGGCGCTCGCAAAGACCGCCGGGTCGGCGAATCGCGCGGGACATTCGGACGGCACGGGACACTATGGTAGGATTCAGCGCCGCGGCCGGCAACATCGCCGCACCCAGGGAGCCCAAACATGACTCAATGCGAGATTCGGCGGATCGGAATCCTGACCGGCGGCGGCGACTGTCCCGGGCTCAACGCGGTCATTCGAGCCGTGGTCAAGACCGCCATCTTCGACCACGGCTGGCAGGTCTTCGGCATCCACAACGGCTTTCTCGGCTTGATCGAAGACCAGGTGAGGTCGCTCTCCGCCGACGACGTCAGCAACATCCTCACCCGCGGCGGCACGATCCTGGGCACCTCCAACAAGGCCAACCCGGCTCGATACGCGGTCGGCGTCGACGCCGAGGGCAAGCCGATCTTCAAAGACGTCCGCGACAAGGCCATGGGCGTCTACGCCAAGTACGGCATGGACGCCCTCGTGGTCGTCGGCGGTGACGGCACCATGAGCTGCGCGGCCGAGATGATTCCCATGGGCCTGCAATCCGTCGGCGTCCCCAAGACCATCGACAACGACTTGATGCACACCCACGTCACCTTCGGCTTTCAGACGGCCGTCGAGACCGGCACCGAAGCCCTCGACCGCGTACACACCACCGCCGCCAGCCATCACCGCGTCATGGTCGTCGAACTCATGGGACGCAATGCCGGCTGGCTCACGCTCTTCGCCGGAATCGCCAGCGGCTCCGACGCCATCCTCATACCGGAGATTCCCTATCAGGTTGATGTCCTGGCCGAGTTCTGCCGCCACCGGAAAAAAATGGGCAAGACCAGCACCATCGTCGCCGTCGCCGAGGGGGCCAAGCCCAAAGGGGGACAGGCCTACATCGAGAAGATCATTGCCGACAGCCCCGACCCCATCCGCTACGGCGGCATCGCCCAGGAACTGCACGCCCAGCTTGAAGTCGCCACAGGCATCGAATCACGGGCTGTTGTCCTCGGACACATCCTCCGCGGCGGAACCCCGTCCAGCGCCGACCGCGTCCTGGCTACCCGGTTCGGCCACAAGGCCACCGAGCTTCTTGCGGAAGGAACCTTCAACCAGCTTGTCGTCGTCCAGCACGGACAAATGACCAGCGTCGCCATCGAGGAGGTCGCAAACCGGCAGCGGCTGGTGCCCCCGGACCACGACCTCGTCCGAGCCGCTCGGGCCGTCGGAACCTGCTTCGGCGACGCGAACTGATCCGAGCCGCGACCGTCAGGGGGCGGGTTCCAGCGACCCTCGTCGTCACGGCATCGGCCAATACGCCGAAATGACCACGATGCTGATAATCATGCTGAGGATGTTCAGCGGAAGGCCGACCTTCACGAAATCTCCGAAGCGATACCCGCCGGGCCCGAAGATCATCAGGTTCGTCTGATACCCGATCGGCGTGCTGAAAGCCGCCGAAGCCGCCACGGCCACGGTGATGGCGAAGGGTCGCGGGTCGGCGCCCAGCTTGTCCGCCGTCGACGCCGCCAATGTGAACATCAACGCCGCCGCCGCATTGTTGGTCATGAACTCCGTGAGGACGTTGGTGATGAGGTACACCCCGGCGATCGCCCCGATGAACCCGAAGGGATGCACCAGCGGCAGGATCATGCCGGCCAGGTAATCGGCGGCCCCGGTCTTGTCGAGGGCCTTGGCGATCCCAAAGGCCGCGGCGATGACGTACAGCACGTCCCAGGAGATATTGCGCCGTGCAGCCGCCGGCCCCACGCAGCGCGCCACGACCATCAATCCGGCCGCGGCGAACGCAAACAGAACGCGGCTGCGGTCCAACAGCGCCGCCGTCTTTCCGCTCACCCCTAAGAGCTCCAGCGCGTCGGGCAGCGCCATTACCACCACCATGCAGGCCAGAATCACCAGCGAATGAAACGCCCGCTCGTGCCGAACCGGCTGCGATTCCCCCACCTCGCTGATCAAATAAAAATCCGGATTGTTCCGATGCGCCCGCTGGAACCCGGTCGCGGTCTGGAGCAGCAGCGTATCGCCCGGCCGCACGAAGATGTCCCCGATCTTGCCCTTCAGGCGAACGCCGTTTCGATGCACCGCAATTACCGCCGCGTCATAGACCGTGCGGAAGTTCGCCTCGCGTATGCTCCGGCCGACCAGAGGGCTGCTGGCGCTGATCACCGCCTCGCAAAGATGACGCCCCAGCTTGTCGGATAGCGATGCCGCGCCTCCCGTCGCCGTCGCCGGAGTCAACCCCCGTATCTTCTGCAAGTCCACGATCGTGCTCACCACTCCGGCGAACAATAGGCGGTCCCCGCTCGCCAACCGCTCGTCCGGCGTCACCGGCGAAATCGCCTCGCCGCCGCGCTCGATCTCCACCAGGAACAGACCCGGCAACTGCCGCAGACCGGCCTCCTGCACCGTCACCCCGATGAGGGGGCACACCGGCTCGACCACCATCTCCACCAGGTACTCCCTCCGGCTCGCGCCGAGCTGCTCCAAGAAGCCCGGGCGATTCGGCAGCAGCCGTGGGGCCAACAGCACGAGATAAAGCCAGGCCGCGATTGTGATCGGCAGACCCACGACGCCGACCTCGAAGAAGCCCATGCCACGCCCTGCAAAGGCCGGCGTGGCCAGCATCAACCCGTGGACCACGAGGTTCGTGCTCGTGCCGATCAGCGTGCACAGCCCCCCGGCCACCGTGATATGGCTGAGCGGCATCAAGTAACGCGAGGGAGAAAGATTGTGCTTGCGGCACCAATCGACCACCACCGGCATGCCCATCGCCACGATCGTCGTGTTGTTGAGTAGTCCTGAGAACAGTCCGATCGGCGCCAGCAGCCGGGCCAGCGACCGCCGCTCTGACTTGGGCTGTCCGAGCAACTTGCGGGCCATCCCATCCAGGGCGCCGCTTTCACGCAGCCCTGAAGCCACGACGAACAGCGCCGCGACCGTCAGCATTCCGTCATTGGAGAAGCCGGACAGGGCCTCCGCCGGCGTGATGATCCCGAACAGACCCAGAAGCGTCAGGCCGCCCAAAAAGATGACGTCCGCGATGTGCGAATAGCGGCTGAGCCCATAGATCATCACCGCCAGCAGCGCGAGAGTAAACCAGCCTTGCCAACTCATTTGTCCGGCCGCTCCGATCGCTGCTTCAGGTCCATGCTTCGGGGGTGAATTAAAACGACGGGTAAAGATAGGGTCCAGTCGCGGTGGATCGCTCGAATAGAACCAGGGCCGACACCAGAACAAGACCCGCCGCCAGCGGTATCAGCCACCACTTCTTCTCTCTCGCCAACAGGCCCAAGACTTCTCGCAGCATATACGCCCGTCCCCGATCGACCGTTCTTCCCTGATTCTTCGGCTCGCCGACGCTCAAGCGCGAAGGAAATCCGATCGGTCTTGAGCCGCGCCCCCATGAGCCGCGGCCTTCAGGCCGCGCGGCCCATCTCACCCCTGGTCCTGAAACACCACCGTCGGGCAGCATCACGCCCGTATGACCCCGGCCATCCCAGCGCCGCTTGCTCAAGTGGGGCCACCCCCCGCATCATGAATGATTGGCACCACAATGACGCCCATGAATCTGACCTTCCCACGCGGAGCACAGGCCCGATTGCAAGCCCGCCCACCCATCGCCGGGACCGCCTCGTTCCGCCTGCTTGCCGGCGCGACGATGGTTTCGACATCGATCGCCTGGGGTTGCCTCACCGCATGCTCCCTGGCCGCGTCGCGCGATGAGCCCTCTGATGAGCCGGACCCCCAGCCGCGCGTCGTGATCCCCGACGACTCGGGACGAACCGCGTCCCCGTCCGACGGCGGCGGAACCGTCTCGGTCACGCCGGACCTCGTGCAAGTCAGCGCGCCCGTCACCATGACCTTCGTCTATGCAGCCGGCGACCGGGGCATCGCCGTCGGCGGAGGCATCGCCTGTCACGTCTCCAACTTCTGGGGTTGGACGCCGCCGCAAACCGACCGTCCCGATCGCCCGGGCTACACCTCCGTCCGAACCAGCGCGCCTGACGTGCGGTTGGATGTCGTCATCGATCCCAAGGCCCAGGCCGTCATCGCCCGCGTCGCCGGCGCGCCCCTCATGAACGGCCGACAAGTAACCTTCACCTACGGCGACACATCCGATGGACGCCGCCCCCAGGCCCGGGGCCTGTCGGATCGCTTCGCCGAACGCGACGAACGATTCTTCTTCAAGGTCGACGGCGACGGCGACGGCTGGTACACGCCCATCAGCCGCCAGCCGACCTTCCGCGTCGAGGCCACACACCCGGCGAAGCTCTGCGTCTTCGGACCATCCTGGGCCAGGCTCCGGGAGCCCTTCGAACTGACCATCGCCGTCCTGGACGATCGCAACAACCTGGTGGAGTCGTTCGCCGGAGAGGTGATGCTCCATCCGCGCGGGGTCGAGGTCGAAGGGCCCCGCAAGGTCACGCTGCGACCCGATGACCGCGGCGCCGTTCGCGTTTCGCTCAATCCCGTCATCAGCGGCCTGCTGCGCGTTTCCGCGACCGACCCCGCCCGCACGCTTCGGGCTCACGAGTCCAATCCCATCGTCGTGTCCAGCGAGGCCGACTTGCAGTACCGCCTCTACTGGGCCGACCTCCAGGGACACTGCAACGTCTGCGACGGCACCGGCACCCCGGAGGACTTCTATCGCTACGCCCGCGACGTCGCCCGGCTCGACGTCGTCGCCCTCACCGATCACGACCACTGGGGCTATCAGCCGCTCGACGGCGACCCGGCCACCTGGCGACGTCTCTGCCAATTGTCGAAGTCCAACTATCAACCCGGCAAGTTTGTCGCCTTTCCCGGATACGAATGGACCAACTGGACCTTCGGCCACCAGCACGTGCTTTTTCTTCGCGAGGCCGACGCCGAGGTCTTCGCCTGGAACTCCTCCGCAAGCGATCGACCCGACCGGCTTTGGCACCGACTTCAAGGCCGCCAATGCCTGACCATCCCCCATCATCCGGGCGGCGATCCCATCCCCATCTGCTGGAAGTATTACAACCCGAGCGTTCAGCCCGTCGTCGAGATGGCCTCCGTCCACGGCGTCTCCGAATTCGTCGGCCATCCGCGCTCCATCGCCGGGCCCGTCGCCTCCGGCATGGCCCAGGCCGCACTGGCTCGCGGCTACAAGCTGGGAATGATCGGCTCAGGTGATACTCACGACGGCCACCCCGGCCTGGGCAGCCCTGACGCCCGCGCCGGCCTGGCCGGAATCTACGCCACGCAGCTCACGCGCGAGGCCGTCTTCGAGGCCCTTCGCGCCCGGCGCGTGTTCTCCACCACCGGTTGTCGGGCGATCCTGCGTTTCAAAATGGGAGAGCATCCCATGGGCAGTCTCGTGCGTCTTGCAAGTGCGTCCGAGCCGCGATCCTTCTCGGTCATGGTGCTGGGAGACGCCAGGATCGCCAGCGTGTCGATCATCAAGAACAATCGCCAGGCGGCGTCTTACACGCCGGGGGAATTGATCGCCTCCTGGGAATGGACCGATCCCGAGGAGGCCGAGGACGGCGACTATTACTACGCCCGCATCGTGCAGACCGACAACGAATGGATTTGGTCCAGCCCCATCTTCATCGAACTCGGCCAACCGGGCCGCAGGTAACCCGCTTGTTCCAACGCGCCGCCGCCATGTCCGATCGCGCCCTCTCATTACGGACACGGTGGCCCGGCCGGCTCACACTGCGACCCGTCACCCTGATACTGGCCGCCGAGCCCTACACAAAGCTCCTCGAGATAGGCGTCCCCGCACGTGCCGTCCAGGAAGCAGCAGGCGCCGAAAGGCGTGCATAACGAGAACTGGCAGCGCGTTCCATGTCCCTGCCAATCGTGCAAACCGTCGATCAAGCAATCCGCCATGGTAACCTGATCCACGCACTGGCCGAAGGCGTCGCAGCACGCCCCAATAGGCTCATTACACGCCGTCTCGCAGACCGTGCCGTCGCCGCGGTACAAGCCGCCGTGTACCGCGCACTCATTCTCGGTGACTTGCGAAAGACAGGAGCCCACCTGACCCAGGCAGCAGGCGCCGAACGGCGCGCAGTTGATAACCGCGCACCGCGACCCCGCACCCGCGTGCAGCCCGCCCATCGCCGTGCACTGGTCATGCGGCGGCGGCACATCGACGCACGTGCCGTCCGGCAGGCAGCATGCCGCCGAGGTAACGGGGCAGAACTGCTGGTTGCACTCGGTCCCCGTGCCGTGGAAGGTGTCGCCCGCCAACGTGCAGTTCTCCTCCGCCAGATCATCACAGGCGCCGTCGGTGTGGCAGCAGGCGCCCGTCGTCAAGGCACAGGGCAGCGTCGAGCAGTTCGTGCCGTCGCCCACGTATGTCCCGCCCTGGCCGACGCAGTCGGCGCTTGTCAATGTCGTGCACGAAGTCCCCAGGCAGCAGGCCCCGAAAGGCGTGCAGAATGAAAATGCGCATTGCGTCGATTGGCCCAGCCAGTGGCCTAGACAATCGAATTGGCCCACGTCGTCCGTGCACTGGCCGAAAGCGTCGCAGCACGCCCCGGTCGGGTCCATCTGGCAAAGGCTCATCGTGCAGGGCACGTCGTCTCCCTGGTAAACGCCAGCCATCATCGCGCACGCCGCCTGGGTCAACGCCGCCTCGCACGCGCCCCCGATGCAGCAAGCCCCAGTGGGAGGCGGCAAAGGGCACGGGTTCGCCGTGCAGCTCGTCCCCACCCCCTGAAACGACAATCCCTGACCCTCGCAGGCCGCCTCCGTTGTTGCATCGAAGCACATCCGACCCGGGACATCGCAGCAAGCCCCCACCAGCGCTGAGATGTCAGCCTTTAGACAGAACGCCTGATTCCCCGGGAGCGCGGACGTTTCCGAAACGCCGGGATCATGAATCTGGAATTGATTCGCCGACCCACCCGACACAAAGGCATAGGCCGACTGGGTGTCCCCATCCGCGGAATTCGCCCAACCCCACACGTGGTTGTTCGAGATCTCGATCCAAACCTTCGTGCCGCCGGTCAATGCCACGCCGTCATGCGTCGCCTCGTATCGCCGGAGCGGCGTGTTGACCGCCGCATCCAGGCTTTCGGGTTCAAACGTCAATTCCGCGGCGGGAGTCTCCTCCAACGAGGTGACGTTGAGCTGCCCCTCGGACTGGACAAAACTGCGGATGACCTCTCCAGGAAGCCCGGCGACCTGCGTGTAGTAGGTCACGCGGAAATCGTCGGCAAGGCTCGGCTCGATGGACCCTCCCCACCAGCATAACCGGGTCACGATCATGTTCGTCTTGGCGACGAAATTGTCCAGTGTCAGAATATAGCTCTGCCGGCTTTCAAATCCCGTGTCCACCGGCGATTGACAATCGTCCAGCCCAAGCTGCGGTCCGCTGGGCTCGTCGGGAGGTTCATCCATGGGGTCGCCAGCCGGCATGTCCCCGCAATCGGAGGTGCAGGATACGTCGCAGACGCCGTCGCCGTCCGCGTCGACGCAGGCCTCGTCATCCGTACCGCATCCGGCGAGAACGCAACCCAACACCACGGGAATCGCCACCACGATCCAAGAGCCCCGACGCGCGGTTGCAGCCGGCGACCGTGCTTCAACCGTTTCGTGGACCGACGCGTGCATGCTTGGACGTTGAGCTTTCAAAGCTCCACCCTCCATGTAGCCCACTTCGCGACATCGCGTATCAGCCCCGCTCATGGCAGCACCGCGACCGTGCGGGTCAGAGTCGCCTCCGCGTGCGTGCCGTTTGATAAATCCACGGTGCCGGTAAACGTGAGAACGACGTTGCCGGCGGAGTCTCCGTGGACGTTGACGCAGTGCTGGAGCACGCCGCCGGCAAAACTCGAGGAGGATGGCGTAATCAACACATGCCCGCCATCCATGCTCGACTGCATGACCTCCACCTCGGCGTCGCCGTCATGCAGCTCCACCCCGGGCAGGGCCAGCCTCACGCAAACTTGGGCAAGCTGAAACACCATCAGGTTGTCCGGAGGCTCCGCGGTAAAGACGAACGTCACAGTGTCGGTCTCGCAATCGTCTCCAACGCCGTCGCTGTCGCTATCGGCTTGGCCGCTGTTGGCCGCGCTCGGACAATTGTCGCAAACGTCGCCGTCCCCGTCGCCGTCCGCGTCCGCCTGGTCCCCATTGGCGGTGATAGGACAGTTGTCGCACGGGTCCGCGTCTCCGTCTTCGTCTGCGTCGTTCCCATTGCCAAGGCCCAGGCGCTCCGCCGCTGCTGGGCGCGTCGAAATCACAGGTGTTGAACTGAAGCGTGTCGCCGCCGGACAGCAGGTCGGCGATGCCGCAGAAAAAAAGGCTGGCGTCACAGCCGCACACGAGCACGGTCAGGATCAAAAGCCAAGCGCGCGAGGTTCGGATTATCTTCAGACCGAACCGAGATTGGACCGTGACGCCTGCATTGTTCATGGCCGTCCTTTTTCCTCTTTGCTCCCAATCGTCATCGCTCACGGACCGACCGTGATGGTGCATTGACTCGCGACGCTGGCGCAGGCGCACCCGTCCTCGCAGGCCCGCACGATGATCGTGCCGGCGGACAGCGCTCGTAGATTGAATTCCAGGTCGCAACAGCTCAGGCACTGCTCTGCGCCGCTTGGGCTAGACGCCATGAGCATCTGGTCGTCTTGGCTGTAGACCTCGAATCCGGCCCCGTCGGGGCTGGAAAACACGACCACTGTAGCCGTGGGAACATGGTGGGTGTCGGCGCAGATCTGGGCGTATTCAGTGACGACCATCGCCATCGGGCAAGCAATCCCGGTCATGCCCGGCGGCGGAGCCGGACAGTCGCAGGCGTCCCCACGGCTGTCGCCATCCGCGTTAGCCTGATCGGCGTTGACGATCGTGGGACAGTTGTCGATCCCGTCGGGAACCGTGTCGCCATCGCTGTCCGATTCACAAGCGTCGCCCACCCCGTCGGCGTTGGAATCCGTCTGGTTCGGATTCGGCACCGTCGGGCAGTTGTCCGCCGCATCATCGATTCCGTCGTTGTCATTGTCCGAATCGCACGCGTCCCCCGTCCCATCGCCGTCGACATCGGCCTGGTCGGGGTTCCAATCGTCGGGACAGTTGTCGGGGCAATGGGTCGTGTTCCCGCCCAGACACGCGTTGGCAATGTCATCGTTGTCTTGATCGAGACTGCTCCCGCATCCCGTTCCGACGAGCCCTCCAAGTGCCATCGCGAAATAGAAGAGCGACACGGTCAGTGCTGAGCATCGAGGCATGGTTCAGGCTCCAGGGCAAACGAGCTACACGGGGCCTTCGCGGCGAGGCCATTCAAGCGAGCCGCGATCCGCCGGGACGCCTCCTCGCTGGCCTGTGCGGCACAGAGTCGAATGGGAGAACTTCTGGCGGACCTTTCAAAGAATCGCCGGCGAGCCCGGCGGTCGTATGGGGCGGCGGGATAAAATGTGCGTGCATATAAACCGGCATGAGTATCGAGTCGTCGCGACGTTGGCTCAGGAACAGTCTCCGGAAAAGAATTCGCAAATCGGCGCGGCGTCGCAATCCGGATCGCAGCAGTCCTCTAACCCGTCGCCGTCGTCATCGTCGTCGTTGTGGCAGTCCGTCTCGATGCCCGACATTCCCCCTCCCTGATCGCACGTGGTGTCGTCGCCCTCGTAGGTTCCACCAACGGCGGTACAGTCGGCCTCGGTCTGCATCGAGCAGCCGTCATTCGGGCTGCGACAGGCCCCTGTGGGCGGCTCAATGACCAGAATTGAGCACTGGCTAACGCCGACAAAAAAATTCTCGGTCGTCTCTTCCTTGACGATCAACTTGACGACGACGACACCGGCATGTGTCGCGCGGAATTCTACCGAGAATTCTTTGCTGGTCTGTCTTCCGTTTCCATTCTCGTTAACGAATTCGCCGCCTCCGGTGCTGGACGCTTCGATGACTTCCCAGTCCGCAAAGTCAAATCCGACTTGCCCGGGAATCAACGTTGTGAAACTAAGTGTGCGGCTCTCTCCCACAATGAGCGGATCCATTGGATCGCATGGTTCAATAAAGACTGGGACGACACGGTTAAGGCCGCAACGAAGCGGCAGGAGCATCGAAAGGACCAGTAGGCAGACGGCTCGGGGATGCCTGAACAATGGAGTACTCCTGAGGCCTCGGCCTACCGATGCCCATGACGGCGGCAGACGGTTTCGGCAATCGCGTGCTACAAGATAGATTGGTCAGGTGTGCTACAAACCTTTCGCGCGTCCCGGCCCAGGGTGATGGTCGCCGGCGGCAGGCATGGATATCATGGACGGGTACTGGTACAGTTTGATGGGGCACAGCCGCCCCCGGCTGTGTTCTCCTCGCAAACTGTACCAGTACCCATGGATGCTCCAGCCGCATTTTCGACGGAGAGGGGCCATGTCCAATTCCGGCGGCGACCTGTCGCTGACCACCTTGACCAGCACGACCCTGCTGGAGGGCCTCAAGGCCCCGGACAACCAGACCGTTTGGCGGCAATACACCGAGCGGTATCAGCCGATGTTGGTGCGGTTCGGCCGCCGAATGGGCCTCGCCACACAGGACGCCGAGGACGTGGCTCAGCAGACCCTGCTGGCCTTTTGCGAGTCCTACCGCCTAGGCAAGTACGACCGTCAAAAAGGGCGCCTGCGCGACTGGCTCTTCGGCATTGCCCGAAACCAACTCCGCGCCTGGCGGCGCAAACAACCTGTTCACGAGGTGCGGATCGCCGACGCCGGCAGCGGAACCGATTTCCTCCAGAGAATCGACGACGACAACCAGCTCGACGCCCTCTGGGAGCAGGAGTGGCGCGACGCCGTGCTGCGCCGGTGCCTGGAGATCGTGCGCGGCGAGGTAGACGCGAAATCATTCGACGCGTTTCAATTGTTCGCCTCGCAGGGGCTCCCGGCGGCGGAGGTCGCCGAGCGGCTGGGCATGACCGCCAACGCCGTCTTCATCGCCAAGCACCGCATCCTCAAGCGGATCCGCGAACTGCTGCCGCTCCTGGAGGAGACCTGGTAGCCCCCGGCGACCCTCAGTCGTCTGTCGGCGCGAAAGATGAGCCGCCGAGTCCGCCAATCGTCTCTCGGCGGACTCAAGACCATGGAGCGCGGCCGCCCCCGGCTGTGTCTCAGCAATGCGCGATTGCCCCACTGCCGAACAGCTCGAATGCCTCGTCGCCGGCGCCGCCGACTCCGACGCGGACCTGCTTGTCCACGCCCGCCACTGCCCCCATTGCCGCCGGTGGATCGACGATGCCCGGTCCAACGCCGCCGTCCTCGACGACGTACGCCGCGTGCTCTCCTCGGAGGATCATGGCCAGGGCTCCGGCCACGGCGAGCCCCTGGCCGCCGGCCCAACCCGTCACCCGACGTCGATCGGCCGCTATCGAATCATCCGCCTGCTCGGCGAAGGCGGCATGGGCGTCGTCTATGAAGCCGAACAGGACCAGCCCAGGCGCATTGTCGCCTTGAAGGTCCTTCGCTCCGGTTTCTCCTCCGAGGAGCGCCTGCGCCGCTTCCGCCACGAAGCCGAAATCCTCGGCCGCCTCCATCATCCTGGAATCGCCCAAATCCACGACGCCGGCGCCGCCGACGACTCGGGCGACTCGATCGCCTACTACGCCATGGAATTCATCGACGGCCGCCGTCTCAACGAGCACGCCGACGCCCGCGGCCTCGATCGCCAACAGCGCCTCGCCCTCCTGGCCGAGATCTGCGACGCCGTCCAGCATGCCCACGACCAGGGGATCATCCACCGCGACCTGAAGCCCGGGAACATCCTCGTCGATTCCCAAGGCCGACCGCGCATCCTCGACTTTGGCGTCGCCCGCGCAACCGACTGCGATGCGCAGGTGACCACGCTCCGAACCGACATCGGCCGGCTCATCGGAACCATCCCCTACATGAGCCCCGAGCAGGTGACCGGCGACTCGCGCCGCATCGATGCCCGCTGCGACATCTACGCCCTCGGCGTCATCGGCTATGAGCTTCTCGCCGGCCGCCTCCCCTACGAGCTTCGCGGCCGCATCGTCCCCGAGGCGGCGCGGATCATCCGCGAGACCGACCCCGTTCGCCTCAGCTCCGTCGACCGCGCGCTCCGCGGCGACGTGGAGACGATCATCGCCAAGGCTCTGGAAAAAGACCCCCAGCGCCGTTACGCCTCCGCGGCCGAATTCGCCGCCGACGTCCGACGATATCTGCGGCACGAGCCTATCGCCGCCCGTCCGCCATCGACGCTCTATCAATTCAATCGCTTCGCTCGCCGCAACCGCGCCGTCGTCGCCGGCGCCGCGGTTGCCGGGCTCGGCCTCCTCGTCGGCGCCGTCGTCGCGGTCTGGCAGGCGGTCGAGGCGACACGCGAGCGCGATCGGGCCCGCGTTCAAGCTCGCAAGGCCCAGCAAATCAGCGGCTTTCTACGCGACATGCTCGCTTCGGGCTCGCCGATCGACACACGACACGATCTGACCGTCCGGGAGATGGTCGACCGCGCGGCCGCCGGACTCCGCGATGACCGTCCCGCTGATCCCGAGATCGAGGCCTCAATCCGTCGCACCCTCGGCGACACCTACACCGGCATCGGCCTCTACGCCGAGGGCGAAAAGCAGCTCCGCGCCGCGGCCGAGCTTTTCGACCAGGCCGTCGGACGCGGCCACCCCGATGCCGTCTCCGCCCGGTTCGCCCTCGCCTACACCCTCAGCCTGATGGGAGACTTCCCGGAGGCCGAAGCCTTGATTTCTGATGAACTGTCGCGCCTCGATGCCGGCTCTCCCGATACGGACGTGCTGCGGGCCACCGGCCTCGACCAGCTTGTCGAGATTCTCCGGGAAAAAGAGGACATCCCCCGGGCTGCGGCGGTATGTCAGGACGCCGTGGCCCTTCACCGAACGCTGCGCGGCGACCAACATCCCCACTTCGCTCGCCAGCTTTGCCTGCTCGGCGCACTTCGTCACGCCTCTGGAGATCGGCCTGCCGGCGAGCAGGCGACGCGCCAGGCGCTTGAGATTCAGCTCAGGGTGCTGGGTCGGGCTCACCGCGACACCGCCTGGACCATGCAATGCCTCGGCTATCTCTTGCGGACCTCCGGACAACTCGAAGAGGCTCGCAAGTGGCTTAACGAAGCGCTCAACGTCCAACGAGAAATCTTTGGCGAGGATCACGTCGAAGCCGCGCACACCCTGACGGCCCTCGCCTGGCTGGCCGATGAGTCCGGCGATCCGGTCGAGGCTGAACGGCTCCATCTCGACTCCCTGGCCATGAGGCACAGGCTGCTCGGCGAGTCCCACGTCCATATCGCCATGCAGTTTCTCAGCCTGGGTCGGTTTTACTCCCGCCATCGGCGATTCGATGAAGCGGTCTCACATTTGATCAAGGCCGTCGACATGCGCCGCGCCATCCACGGACCCGACCATCCGATGGTCGGCGTGGCCTTGCACCACTTGGCACCGGCTTTGTCCGAGTTGCGACGAGATCAGGAAGCTGTCGACGCGATTCTGGATGAACTGCGCATCGCTCAGCACGTCCGCGGCGATCCCCCTGTGGCCCAGTCATTCCCGCTCGACCTGCCGTCAGCAGTGGGAGGCCGTTGGCTCTCGGTCCCCTCCGCCGCCCTGTTGGGCCGCTGCCTGCTGCGTCTCGGTCGCTTTCAGGAGGCCGAGCCGATCCTGTCGGCGGCCTACGGGGAATCCCAGCGCCGCGATGTGTCGCAGGAGGATCGCGCCGCTCTAGCGCGTGATTTGGTCTCAGCCTATGAGTCGCTTGGCCTTCCCGCCGACGCCGCTCGCCTGCGAGTCGAAGCGGAAACGCTCTTATCAAACGACATCGTCTCGCCGGCCGGGGATCGTTAGCTCGCCGCCGTCTCATCCATCGGCGAACTCGCCGTGGCGTAGAGCTTCCGCGGAATCCGCCCGGCGCGACAGGCGAGGTAGCCCGCGTCGATCGCGTGGGCCATCGCCCGGGCCATCGCCACCGGGTCCTTCGCGCCGGCGATGCCGGTGTTGAGCAACACCCCGTCGGCGCCAAGCTCCATCGCGATCGTCACGTCGCTCGCCGTCCCCACCCCCGCGTCGACGATGACCGGATACGCGGGGTCCGCCTCCTTCAGCATCTCCAGAATGATTCGAATGTTGCTGGGGTTCAGCACCCCCTGGCCGCTGCCGATCGGGCTGCCGGCCGGCATCACGCTCGCCGCACCCGCCTCCTTCAGCCGACAGGCCGTCGCCACGTCGTCACTGGTATAGACCAGCACCTCGAAGCCGTCGGCGATGAGCTGCCGTGTCGCCTCCAGCGTTCCGACCGGATCCGGCAACAGCGTCTTCTTGTCGTGCAGCACCTCGAGTTTCACCCAGCCGGCGCCGGGGTTGCCGAGCTGTTCGAGAATCTCGCGTCCCAGGCGGGCCACGCGGACCGCCTCCTCGGCGGTGAAACAGCCGGCCGTGTTAGGCAAAATCGTGTATCGCTTGGTGTCGATGAAGTCCAGCAGGCTGCGGTTAGCCGCGTCGTAGAGCCGCTCACGACGCACCGCCACGGTCACCACTTCACAGCGGCTGGCCTCCAGGCACTCGCGCATCAATTCATGGCCGGCGTACTTGCCCGTCCCCACGAACAGGCGGGAGCGGAACTGATGATGTCCGATCTTCAGCGGTTGGGGGTCCATGGTGAAAAACCTAATGGCGAATTATCAGTTGCGAATAGCGAGGACAATCTTCACACACGCCTTCTTTCGCAATTCCCAATTCATGATTCGCCATGCCACCCTCATCCTCCCCCCACCAGCGTCACGATCTCCACAACGTCCCCTTCCGACAGCGCCGTCGCCTCGTAGGCCTGCCGGCGAACCAGATTCTTGTTCAATTCCACCGCGAACGGCGGCCGCGGCCGACGCACCGCGAGCAGCGTCGCCACCGTCGCCGGTTCGTCCAGGTCTTCCGCCTCGCCGTTGAGCACGATCTGCATGGCGACTTCCCGTGACCGGTGATTATAGTGGCCGGTCAGTTCTTCGTAGAGTCCGGCACGAGAATGCGCGTGTACATCCAGTACACCAGGCACAGAAAACCGCCCTCCAGCGCCAGCCCCAGCGTCGCGTCCACCAACCCGTGCAGCCACACCAGCATCACCGCGAACGTCAGACTGTTCAGCACGATCGACGCCAACGCCTGAACCCGCTGGCCCGCGACGCCCGGCTCTTCACCCCGCCGCTTCCGGTGCCCCCACAGCACGCCGGCCGCGAACGTCACCGACAAGGCGATGGTGTAGGGAAGCAGCGTCGCCACCGCCTCCCGGTCCTCCGTCTTCCAAAACACCATGACCAGCGAGGTGACGAACGCGCCAAAAGCAATCCACACCGACAGCAACGCAAACATGGCGCCATTCTCGCCAGCACCAGGGGACTCTGTCGAGCATCACAATTCTGACGGCCATGCCTCCCGGCAGACCTATCGCCGTCATCCCTGCGCGCTTCGATAAATCTCCAGCAATTCCCCCTCCCCCACCGTTCGCGGATTGAACTCCGCCGTCCACTGCTGGGCCGCCATCGACGCCAACTCCTCCAGCGCGTCGCCCGACACCTGGACCTCCCGCAGGCTCCGCGGCAGTCCCACCGCCATCAGCAGCCGTTCAATCCGCATGGCCAGCCGCTCCGGGTCGCCGTCCAGTTCCGCGTACGGGTTCTCCCCGTTGGCCGCGTTGAAACGCACCACGTGCGGCAACATGACGCCGACGGCCACTCCGTGGACGATGTTGAACCGCGCCGTCAGGGGATTCGCGCAGGCATGTGCCGCCCCGAGCATCGACGCCTCGATCGCCGCCCCCGCCAGATGCGCCCCGATCAGCATCGACTCCCGCGCCTCGGCGTCGGCCGGATCTCGGAAATACGTCTCGAAGGCCGTCTCCAGCCGGCGCCAAGCTTCTTTGGACATGAACTTCGACTTCTCGGTCCGCGCCCGCGTCCCAGCCGTCTCCACCGCGTGCGAGACCGCGTCGATGCCCGTCGCAGCGGCCACCGGGCGCGGCACCGTGCGGATCAAGTCCGGGTCCAGGATCGTCGCCCGAGCCAGGCCCTTCTTGTCTCCGCAGGCCATCTTCTGATGCGTGTCTGGATCGGTGATCAGCGCGAAAGACTGCGCTTCGCTGCCCGTCCCCGCCGTCGTGGGCACGGCGACAAAGGGCAGCATGGGTTTGGTCGCCTTGCCGACCCCCCAATAGTCCTGCATCCGGCCGCCGTTGGTCAGGATGAAGTTGATCCCCTTGGCGCAGTCCATGCTGCTGCCGCCGCCAAGACCCACCAGAAAATCCACCGCCAGTTCGCGGGCCACCTGCACCCCGGCGGCAACGTGCTCGGTCGTTGGGTTCTCCCGCACTCCGTGGAAGACCGTGACCTCGCAGCCCGACTCACCAAGCGAATCTACCGCTCGCTGAACGTGCCCCGCTGCGACGATGCCGGGATCGGTGACCAGCAGCACTCGCGTCGCGCCGCCCTCGACCGCCGCCGAGCCCAGTCGGGAAAGCGCGCCGGACCCGAAGGCCACCGGCACCTGAGAGTAAGCGAGGATTTCAGGAATCAAGTTATCGATGCCTTCCGGCGCCCCTGCTCATGCCGCCGGCTCAATCTGCAAGGCCCGCTGGCGGTACAAATGCTCGAAGAGATTCCCCTCGTGCGGCTGGTCCCAACTCAGCCGGACCGTCGGGACCGGGCCGATGTTGAGGCGATCGACGTTGCCCGAGCCCATCAACTCGGCGATGAACGCTCGATCGCCGGTAATCGCGGTGACGATCAGGCTGGGGCCGATCGCCTCAGCCATCCCCTTCGTCGGACACTCCACCACCGAGGCGAAGGGAAACAGGAATTCCCGATTGGCCAGCGGATGCATCGGCTCTGCCATCCGCGCCGCTCCCTCAGCCCCCGGCTCTGCCGGGGGATGTCCTGCCGACCGACGCCCCAATTCCTTCGAGTCAATCCGAACGATCGTCGGTAGCAAATACGCGACCCGTCCCTGCCGCTCCAGCCTCGGCGAGCCGCGAATCCGCATCGTAGTGTCCTCTGCCCCGTCCTCTCGCAGCCCCGCGTCGATCGTGCCCGAGATCATCTCCGCGACCTTCGGATTGGCGAAGGCCGCCAGGCTGGCCTCGGGATGATCTGCTGCAAAGGCGCGTACCTTCGCCAATCGGACCCCCAGTGCCTCGGCGATCTCGCGTCCATGCCGCGGCGTCCAGATGCCCGAGGCGTTGATGCACGACCGGCCGCCGTTGGCCGAGATCGATGTGACCATCAGGTCCAGGTGCCGCTCCCAATGTGCCGCGGCGTCGTCGCCGAACACGATCTTGCTGTATCCCGGTCCGTGAAGCTGCACCCTCGCGTCGCCCTGCCAGGGCCGCGTCGTCGATGCGTCGCCAAAGAGCATCGATCGATCCACGGCTCGCAGCAGCGCCGCCGCGCCGCCGTGATCCGTCGGATAAAACCCGAACGCCTCGCCAGGCGCGCCCGCCGCCATGTAAGCCTGGATGATCCGCCACGGAGACCAGGGCTCCTCGCGACCGGGCTTCAGGGCGATCGGCGTCTTCAGCACGATCGCGGGTATCCAAAGCGAATGCACACCCGGCGAGTTCGACGGCAGCACCGCCCCGAACACCCGGGCCTGCCGCGACCAGCTCAGCATCCGCCCGTCGTCGTCGCCGTATCCGCGATCGATGATCGTCAGGTCGAAGCCCCGCGTCAGCCCGGCGATCACCGTTTGGATGTCGTCCATGACCCGGTGAATCTTTTGAGCGTTCGCGCGGCACAGCGCCTGCGGCATGCCCGTCGTGGCGGACAACTGGCGGATGTAATCGTCGAATGTCTGCCGTGCGTCCCCCAGCGGCAACTCCGCGCTCAGGAAAAGCCCCGCCGCCTTGCGCGAGACGGCCATCAACTCCGCGATCGTCAGCCGCTCCAGCGCGCGGGGGTCCATCCGGGCGATGTCGCGGGTGATGAGTCCGCTGTTGGCCTGGCTGACAGCGGCCACGGGCTCGCCGGTAGCGTGATGGACGATCTCGATCTTCTCGACGCTCTCGTAAGGCTTGCCGTGGCGTAGGATCGGGATATGGAGCATTCCTACCTAATCCTCTTGCTCAGTGCCCTGTTGAAGCGATCCCCAAAGCTCGCAAAACTTGTCGCGCACGTACTGATTAAGCTGCGCGGCGAATGACTTTCCCAGCATTAAGACGCGGATCAGCTCCTGAACGTCGGCAAGGTCACGAAGCCGCCCAGCATTGGTCATGCCCGAGGCAAGCTTGAGTTCAATAAGCGTCGGCAGATTCACATACCGGATACCGTCGATTTCCGTCGCCACCGAGGCGGGATCAGGAAACGCGACCGGCTTCGGCTTGCCGTCGCCCGGGAATTGTCCGGACACGATAAACTCTATGCGCACACCGGTATTCGTATCGCGCAGGTTCTTACTCCCGGCAAACGGCGGAACGTATCCCAATCCACTCAACGATTTGTGAATGGCATCAAGGCCCTCCGGCGTGACGAGAATGTCCACGTCAACCGTTGTTCGATCGTATCCGTGGGCGACCAGGGCCATGCCGCCCGCGACCGCGTAGTTAATGCCGCTTTCGCTCAATCGGCGAGCGATTTCACGGAGGCTTTGGTGAACCGGGTCGGACTTCATGAAGAAACTCGAAGCCTCGCGGATCGCTGCCCCACCCCCCCGGCGCATCTTTTCGTCAAAGGAGTTCATCACTCTATTGTAGCGTTTCGCAATCTGAGAGATCGCCGGCAATCGGCCGTTGCTCCATCGCTCTAGTCATTCTGAATTCGCATTTCCTCACGCTCAGTACACCCCCTCTACCACCGTCGTCGCGAATCCCGAATAGGGCCGGACGTTCGCGCACCCGTCCCAGGGATACTTCTCGCACGGCGGAGTCCGCATCGCCTCGTCGCGCTCCAAAAAGCGCGGCATGAAAAATTCCCGCGTCAGCGTCGTCAGCCGAACACGGCCCCACTCCCCGTAGGGCACGATCGTCTTCTCATCCTCCTGGCTTACCACCTCGACCATCGCCCGTGGCACCGGCGGGTGGTAGATGATCGCATAGTTGTCGGCGGGGTCGAACGGCTTGTGACACGCCAAGCCCATCAACGTGTTGCCGTAGGTGGGCACGAATTCGATCTTCCCCTCGAGCAGCTCCTCCCGGGCGAAGCGATGAAACTGCGGCGTCATCTGCGTCCCCCCGCAGAAGACCCCCTTGATACCCACGTCGATCAGCGATACTTTCTCGCACAGGGCCTCCAGCAGCTTCGGCGTCGTGAACAGGCAGCGAATGTTTTCGTGAGCCCTCAACAGCGACAGCCCCTGGTCCACCACGTGGTTCTTGTAGTCCTCCATCACGTTCATCTGACCCTTTTTAATGAGCTTGATGACCCACCTGGGGTCCATGTCCACGCAGAAGCAGATGCCGCCCCGATGTTGGGCCAGGTGCTCCACCGCCAACCGCAGCCGCCGCGGACCGGACGGACCCAGCATCAGCCAATCGGCGCCCTTGGGAAACGCGGCGTCGCTCAGCGTCTCGCTGAACATCTCGTAGTCGATGCGGAAGTCCTCGATGTTCACCCGGCTCTTGGGAATCCCCGTGCTCCCTCCGGTCTCGAAGACGTACACCGGTCGGTCGGCCATCGCCTTCGGCACCCACCGACGGACCGGCCCGCCCCGCAGCCACTCGTCCTGGAAGTTGCCGAACTTGTCCAGGTCGGCGTAGCTCCGGACCTCCTTGCGCGGGTCCCACTTCAGCTTGCTCGCGTATTCCAGCCAGAACGGGCAGCCGGTCTTGGGGTCGAAGTGCCACGCGACGGTCTCACGCACGTGGCCATCCAGCCGGTTCCTTTCTTCAGCGATGCGAATCTCAATTGTCATGGTGTTCAGGATTGTTCCGCGTCCGTGAGCACTGCTCGTTTACCGATGGCACGGCGAAGCAGGCGGCCGACGCCGACCGTCGCCGACAAAATCACCGCGGCGATCAACGCCCCCAGCCCGGCATCCACCGCAAAATGTCCGACCGTGCTTTCCGCCGAATTCATCCGGCCCTCGGCATAATGGACCCACAGGTGAAGGCCCGACCCAACCAGCAGTCCGCCGATCATGCCTGCCGCCAGTATGGCCGGGCTCCTGCCCGCGATCCAATACGCCAGTAGACCGCCCAGCGAAATCGTCGCCGCCGAAATGGGCGTCGGGCCGGCCGACCATTCATAGAGTCCAAGCAGCGCAGCTGCCACGCAAGCCCCAGCGAGGATTTCAGTCGCCTTCCATGTGCCAGGCCGATGGGAAATCATCTGGTCTCGGGACTACTTGGCGCTGGCCTGCGTGGCATCCATCTTCGCGCCTTGCTGGATCGCAAACAACGCGCGCCGGTTCGTGACATACAGCACGCCGTTCGCCACCACCGGGGTCGTATAGACCGAGTTTTCCATGTTGTTCGTGGCGATGACCTTCTTCTCCTTGCCGTGCTCGAGCACGACGACATCGCCGTCCTCCGTGCCCAGCATCACCTTTCCATCCACGACGAATGGCGAGCCCCACACCGCCGCGAACGTATCGTGCACCCAATGAGGCTTGCCCGTCTTCGCGTCGATGCAGTACAGGAAGCCCGACAGGTCCGCCCCATAGACCAGGCCGTCCGCCACCGCGCAGGTCGAGATCGACCGGTGAAAGTCCTCGCCCCCCAGGTGCCATATGCTCGCCGACTCCGTCACGTCCCCCTTTTTCGTCGCGTCGATCGCGTACAAATGCCCGATCCCTTCGCCATGCTCCGGATCCTGTCCGACGCACAGGAATACCTTGTCGTCGTAGAGCACCGGCGTAGCGATGATCTCATTCGCCGTGCCACGGCCGCCGAGCACGTATTTGGCGTCCGGCGGGTTCAGATTGAACTTCCAGATCAACTCGCCCGATTGCGGCTCATAGGCGTAACACCAGCCGTCCCCTCCCCCAAAGATCACCTGCGGCTTGCCCTGCACCATCCCGTAGGCCGGGCTCGACCACTGGCCGTGGAAGGTCTTCGCGCCGCATGGCTTTTGCTCCCACACCACCTTGCCGGTGTTCTTGTCCACTGCGATGAAGTCCGGGGAATCCGGCGAGGGATGGTTCAAGTGCCCCTCATCGACCCCGTTGGAAGTAAGCAGAAACACCAGGTTGCCGCCGATGACCGGCGAGGATGTCGCCAGATTGTGCGGGAATATGCCCAGCTCATCGATCATGTCCAGAATCCAGATGAAGTCCCCATCCTCCTTCTCGTTGTAGGCCTCGTCCTTCATCGGCCCGTCATTCTCGCCGTCCAAAAACCCCTCCACGTCGGCGCAGACCAACTCACACCGGTTGCTCACATAGTAAATGCGGTCCCCCTCGGCGTACGGCGACGAGCAAATCCCCTGCTCCGGCCAATCGTTCACACGACCGGCCGGCAACTTGTCGTGCGTCGCCTGCCAAAGCATCCGTCCGCTCTTCTCCTCCAAGCACATCACGATGCCTTTGTCGCCCTTGATCTTCGGGCGATGCTCCCCGGTGTTGTTCGTCCCTACGAAAATCTTGCCCTTCCAGATCACCGGGTTGCCGTAGGTCTGCGAACCCAGTGCCGCCACCCACTTGATGTTTTCCCCCTTCTTGATGTCCCACTTGGCGGGGATGCCCCTCTCGCCGGAAACCATGTTTCGATCGGTGGACCCGCCCCACGTCGGCCAGTCTCCCCGCTTGGCCTTCGCCAACGGTTCCGCCCAGGCTGATCCACAGGCGCACAACACGCCCGCCGCCGCCAGCCAGTGCCGAAGCCGCGCAGCGTCCGATGCCATCCGATGCCCATTCAACCCAACGCCCGTCTTCCGCGGTTTGCGATCGTCATTCATTTTCCATCACCATTAGATTGTCGAAGTATGCACCCGGTCCGTCGCTCTTGTCTGTCGTCCCGTTGGAATAGGTAAAAAGCCCCGGGCAACCCTCCATGTTCGGGCACGGGTCTTCAATCTCCAACGCCCAGGTCGCCGGCTCCGCCTCTGCCCGCGGCCACACTTTTCCCTGCACTTTCGCCTTGTCTCCCTCAATGGCCACGCGCAGCTTCATGCGATACCACGTATCGGGCTGCATCTCGAACGACGCCTTGCGCCGAAGTCCATGCTCCGGTTCGTCGCGCCAGCGCGAAAGCTCCAACGCCTTGCCGTTCCCCAGGAGGATCAACTCGTACCGATCGTTGATCACCCCCATGTCCGGCTTGAATCGCCGCCGCGCCAGCGTACCCATCACGTCCGCGCTCACCGTGTAGCCCGCGGCCACCGGCTCGCCCACATATGCTCGCATCTTCCAAACCGGCGACGGCTTGCCCTTTTCGGCCACCTTTTCAAACACTTTGCTGCCGTCGCGCGAAACAATCCGCGTCTTGCCGGCAACGCCCGTCCAACCGGGCGGAACCGCCCCCTCGGCCATCCCCTCGAAGTCCTCCTTGATCGGCGGCCTCGGCGCGATCCGCACCCGCGCCGCCGCCGACAAGCCTCCCACCTTCGCCGTGATCAGTCCCGCCGAAAAGTTCCGCTCCGACCCAGCCGCATAGCCTCCGTCGGCGTTGATCGCCCCCTTCAGGCCCGTCAGCGCCCACTCGACCCTCGGAGTCGGTCCGTCGAGACGGGCGCCGGTCTCGGTGAACTGCCGGACCTCGAAGTTCTGCGTCTGGCCGGGTAACAACGTCACGTCACCAGGATACACCAGCAGGGTCGCCGCCGGCTGACCCGACGCGCCCCGCTCGGGAGCGGCCGGCGGAATCGGCTGAGTCTCGGCGGTCCGCCCCTTTGACCCCAGACAATACATCCCATATCGCGTCATGAAATAGACCCGTCCGCCGACGATCGCTGGCGAGCCGAAGATCTCATCCACGGTGTCGTCAGGCCCCTGGAACGCGACCTTGCTCAGCTCCTCGCAGTGATCGCCGGCATCCTTCAGTATCCAGAACACGCCGTTCTGTTCTCCGACATAGATGACCCCGTCGGAGGTGACCACCGCCGATCCCTTGCCCACCCGGCCGAGCTTGAACTTCCAGACCGCTCCGCCGGTCTTGGCTTCCACGCAGTAAAGGTTGGCCGAGTTGTCCACGTGATAGATCCGGCCGTTCGCCATGGCCGGCGAGGCATAGCCCGCATCGAGCCCATCCAATCGCCAGACTTCGCCGCTCTGGGTGATGTCGCCGGTCTTGCTGGCGTCGATGCACACCAGCCGCCCCATCAACGTCGAGTCGATGTTCTCCTCGCTGTGAGATACATAGACCAGCTTGCCGTCGGCCACCGGCGAGGAATTGCAACCCATCTTCGTCAACTTGAATGTCCAGAGAATGCGCCCGGTACGCGCCTCCAGCCCATAAACCACGCCGTCGCCCGCCGGACAGATCAGTTGCCGCCTCCCATCCACCACCGTCGACACCGGACAGGCATAGGTCGTGTCCAGCGGAGGGCCCGCGGCCTCCGACCACCACGCCACGTTGCCGTTCGCCTTGTCGAACGCCACGAAGCGGTGCGCCGGCCGGGCCAGATTGCCCCAGCCGCTGCACAGGAAACTGACGACCACCCGATCCTCGTCGATAACCGGCGTCACCAATCGCCCGCCGTAGCCGCTTACCCGGTTGTATTCCTCCGTCAGCGAATGACTCCACAATAGCTTGCCATCCCGATCGAAGCAGAGCATCTCCCCGCCGGTCGCATGGGCATAGACGTTGCCGGTCGCAGGATCTCCGGCCAGGGCCGTCCAACCCACCCGATTCGCCACCACGTCGGTGAAGAACACGTTGAAGCGGTGATCCCACAGCACCTTGCCCGTCTCGGCGTCCAAACAAATCACCCGCTCCTGTAGACATTCGCCCTCGCCGACCGGGCCGATGTAGTACACGCGCCCATTCATTAGCAGCGGAGTCGTTCGACCGCCCTCGGGGCTCTTCCAGATCAGATTCTCCCCGGTCGGCGACCACGTCGTGACCGCCGCCTTCTCCCGCACCATGCCGGTCTGCTCCGGCCCGCGCCAGGTAGCCCAGTCAGCCCCACCCACGGACCCTGCGATCCCCAACGCCGCCATCAGCGCCGGCGCCCACGCTCCCCACCGACGCCGCGCACCCATCGTCCACGCTCCCTCAGCCCCCGGCTTCGCCGGGGGGCGTGCGCCCCCTTGCCCAACGTCACGTTCGATTCCCGCCACGACCCGATCGATCCGAGCCGCGAAAGCCTGCCCGCCTTGGCGGGTAAGGTCGAAGATCCGCCGTGGCGGGGATTGGGCTCCATCGCTAACCATCGTCGCATCATCGCTCCGCCTGAGATTCGAATTGGTCATGATCGCTCATCCATCCCTTTCGCTACGCACCCAACGACAGGCCTTCATCTCGAAACGAGGCAACGAACCAGCCTCGGCCAGGCTCACCGAGGGTGAAAAATTTAGACGACCCTTGATCGCTTCCGTGATCCGTCCAATCAGGCGGGGCCCGTCCTCTCCCGCGACCGGCTCGACCTCGATCCGCAGGTCGCTCATCGCCCCCCGACAGCCGAGTTCGCATCGAAACTCCGCCACCCCTCCGACGCCGCGCACCAAGTCCTCGACGATCCCAGGATACACGTTATTCCCGCGGATGAAAACCATCTCGTCCACTCGACCGAGGATGCCGCCGACCATCCGGGAGAACGATCGCCCGCACGCGCACCGCCCACGAACGACGCGCACCAAATCCCCGGTCCGGTAGCGAATCAGCGGCCCGCCCCAGCGACCCAGGTTCGTCAGCACCAACTCGCCCTCCTGCCCGTCGGCAACGGCCCGAGCGCTTTGCGGATCGATCACCTCGGCGATGAACTCGCTCTCCATGATGTGCACGCCGCCGGGAGCCTCCTCGCATTCAAATCCATAGGGCCCGATCTCCGTCATGCCGGCGTGATCGAAGACCCTCGCTCCCCAGGCCCGCTCAAGCATCCCGCGCGTCGCCGGCAGGCTGCCGCCCGGCTCGCCCGCCACGATCAACCCGCGCACGTTGGAGGCCGCAAGGTCGATCCCCAGCTCCGCCGCCGCCCCCGCCATGCGCAGGGCATAGGTCGGTGTGCAACAAACCACGGTCGCGGCGTTTTCCAGCATGAATCTCAGCCGCGCCGCCGTCGTCATCCCGCCCGCCGGCAGGCAAAGATTTCCCAGCGACGCCGCAGTCTCGAAGGCCCCCCAAAAACCGATGAACGGACCGAATGAAAACGGAAAGAGAAAACGATCATCCGCTCTCACCGACGCGGCGCGGTAGATGATCGTCCAACACTTCTTCCACCATTCCCAATCCTCGGCCCGGTCCAGCCATCGCAGCGGCTCACCGGTGCTCCCGGACGTCTGGTGAAGGCGACTGTAATTCACCACCGGATATGTGAGATTCGTGCCGTAGGGCGGATGCTCCAACTGATCCCGCTCAATCTCCGCGCGAGTCGTCAGCGGCAGCGCCTCAAACCGCTCCGCCGCCTCCTCGGGCCCCAGGCGTCCAAGCTTCTCACGATAGAATCGATTGCGCTCGAGTACGTCGACCAGCATCGCCGTCAGCCTGCGGCGCTGGTGCTCCGCCAGGCCCGCCGCGTCGAGCGTCTCTTCCTGAGGTAGGTGAAATGCCATCTGCCGCCGCGCGATAAGCCAGCTTGTCCCCGCACCCATTTAAGCATGAACGCCCCGCCGGCGGTAGCATCACGCCGTGAATCGACGCAGGCTCAGAAACTCGATCGGTTGCGGCGTCCGACCGTCCACCGCCAGCTCGCTCAGCGCCTGCCCCACGACCGGGCTGAACTTGAATCCATGCCCGGAGAAGCCGCCGGCCAACAGCACGCCTCGATGCTCCGGGTGCCAGTCAATGATGAAGTGCTCGTCCGGCGTGTTCGTATACAGGCACACCTCCGCACCGATCATCGGGCCGTTCGCCGACGGAAGGTGATTCGCCAAATAAGCGCGTACCTCCGCCTCGTCGCCAGGATGGATCGTGCGATCGACTTCCTCCGGCGTGGTAATTGCTCCGCCGTGGTGACGCGCCGCCTTCAGCCCGGACTCGTCGAAGCTCGGGATGCAATAAAACGCCCTGTCTCCTATGAAATGAATGAACACCGGAAGCCGGCCTCGCTCCACAAGCCCCGGCGCCGTCGGCCGAAACCAGGCCTGCACCTGGCGCTCAATCCGCAGCGGAGCCCCCAAGACCGAGACAATCTGCGGCAGCCACGGTCCCGCGGTGATCACCAACCGGCCGCACTCGAATCGCCCCCGCTCCGTCTCCACCAACACTGCCGAACCTCCGGCCTTCCACGCCACGACCCGGCAACTCGTCTCGAACCGGCACCCGCGGCGCGTCGCGGCCTCCACATGAGCCGCGATGCACGCCTCCGGCCTCAGAAAGCCGGCGTCCGTCTCGAAAATGCCGACGTCGTCCGCGTCAGGCGAAAGCGCCGGCCAACGGCGCTTCACCTCCGCGCAGTCGAGGGCCTCGAACGGCAGCTCGTGCTCCGTGGCGCTGCGTCGCGCGCCGGCCACGCAAACGTGATCCGCCGGCCCCAGGTTCAGGCAGCCGGTCAGATGAATCAGGCCGCCGCCCTGTTGCTCCGACAGCTCCTGCCACATCCGATAGGCCGAATGCAGCAGCGGAACGTATCGCGGGTCCTCGAAGTAGGCCTTGCGGATTACCCGGCTTCGGCCGTGGGAGCTGCCGCGATCGTGCCCAATCTCGAACTGCTCGATGCCCAAGACCTTCAGCCCGCGCCGGGCGAGGTGGTAGCAGGCAGCGCTGCCCATCGCCCCCACGCCTAGCACGATCGCGTCGAACCGCCCTTCCATCCCCTGATTCCAACTGGACGGGCGGCATCATTCAAGACTTGAGCGACTTCCGAGCCGCGGCCTTCAGTCCGCGCGGCCGCCCAACCACTAGTGGGGTGTCTCGATCGAAACGTCGGGTTGGGGAGTGCGGGCGTCCCGCCCGCAATTCTCGATTGGCCGATTTGTGCGGGCCAGAGGCTCGCACTGCCCGAAAACTCGAGCGAGACGGAGCACTAGGAGCTACTTGGCAACACTCACAGATTCGGCTGCCAGATCGTGCCCCCGAGCCCGAAGGTGCGGCGGGTGTCGAAGTAGCCGTGATCGACGTGGCCGTCGGCGAACCCGACCGACCAGGATGAAAACTTCCGGTGCCAGCCGAACCGCTGCATCGACGCCGGAGGAAAGTCCGCGTAGTCCTCGGAGGGCGTGGCGTTGTAGGTCGCGCTATAGAAGCCCTGCTCCACCCATAATATGAACCGCGACGCGTCTCCGCCCACCATGTGCTTGGCGATCCGCGCCGACAACTGAGCGTTCATGACCGGATCGTTGATCGCCGGCCCGAAGTCCGGCCCCACGACTCCCTGAAGCCAACGCGTATTCAGCGCATAGCTGTTGCCGTTCGCCTCCCAGGAGCTGCGCGGCTCCTCCTCCACCCATTCCGCCGGACTCCCGATCAGCGGCGTCGCGTTCGACCGGTCCCCGGGACAGATGAACGTCTTGATGACGTCCCGCCCCCGATCGTTCAGGTTGAAGGCGTCCGCCATCGCCGTCGGGTCGATGTAACGGTTCAGCGGCCGAATCTGCGCCGGATATAGCGAACTGTCGGCGAAGGGACTCGCCGAATCGATCTGACCGGTGCTCACCGGTTCAGGCTTGAGGGCCCGAAAACCGCCGAACACCCAGGGGGTGACCACCGCGGGCGAATACCCCTGATGGGGCGGAACCTGATACCACGGCAACAAGTGCTGCCCCTCGTTGGCATCCATGTATAGATTTGTCGCCTGCACGATCTCACGAAGATTAGCCAGGCACTTGACGCCCTTCGCCTCCTCGCGCGACGCCCGCAGGTACGGAACCAACAAAGCCACCAACAGGGCGATGACGCTGATCACCACCAACACTTCGATCAGCGTGATGCCGGCCACGACCGCCCGACGCGATCGCCTCCCGAATGGCCGTCGCCTCGTGTGCATGCTCAACCTCGCTCCGCCCAAACGACCCCAACCGATAGGCCGTTCCTTATATCACCTTCATCGGACGTTTCCCAGGCGGCTCGCCCGACTCGGATGGCCGCTCCGAATCCTGTCCGTCTTGAATCTCTTCCGACTCGCCCGTCGGCATCAGATGATCAGCGTGACAGATGGGACATTCGCCGGTCGAGCCGGGCACGTCCTTTCCAAAGTAGGCTCCGCGACAGCCGCGGCACACGATCGCCTGATAGGCCTCACGCCGTTTGCACGCGGAGCAATCGATCGGAGGAGTCACGCGGCCGCTCCCCCCGGCCAGGGCGGACACGTCCCCGACCGTGAGCACGAATCGTTCGCCGCACGACCGGCACATCCAGAGGCTCTGAGAATCGCTGGAGCTTGAGGCGGGTCCGGCACCCGCGCCGAGACGAATGAAGACCGTCGCCGTCACGACCAGGACGAGAAGCGTCAACCCGACCTTCGCCCGCGTCATGCTACGGCCTCCTACCCGGAGCCAGGAAGGCTAACCATCCATTATTACTCGGCCGCTCCCCCGTGATCCATCCACTCAGCTCGGTTCTTCGCCGATCTCGCGGCGAAGTCAATCACATCGCCGCCGGAGTGGCAAATAGCTCGTTCAAGCCCCCGGTCAGTAGTTGAATGATCAGGTTGATGATGAACAGGATCCCGTAGATCGGAAGGATCCCCGCCAGTCCGCCAAGACCGCCCAAGCCAGGTAACATGGTCTCTCTCCTTAGTACTCCCAACGCGGCATAGTGCGAGGCCGATGGTTGGGGGCCGCGATGATTCGTGGACAATAGTATGCCCATCTCGGCTCCAACTTGCAAAGCCCATCCTTCCCAACCCCGACAAACACGGTTCCCGAGTCCATGAGTGACCCGAGCCTCGATGGGCCCTATCCGAGCCGCGAAAGCTCGCCCGTCGCGGCGGGTCAGGGAGCGGGTTCCAACATGATCTCCATTGTCGCAATATCCATCGGCTTGGGAGTCGCCACGGCAGCGCACATTCGGTAGAACGGGGACCAGGCAAGGTCCGCCTCCCGCCAGTTGCCCAAACGCGGTTTGCTGGATTGTTTCAGACGGTCGGCGTCTCGCCGAAAGGAAGCCGCTGGAGGCCTTCCGTGCTCGACGTGCGGGCCGAGGCACTTGCGGCGGACGCACGGTCCGGCGCAGGCGCGCGCACCGGCTCCGGCTGCTCAGGCGTAAATTCGGGGACAATCCCGGCCAGGCGCTGCTTGACTTCACGGTCGCTCAACGAATCCACCGAACTGAGCAGATCCTCCATCAAGGCGCAGACCTTGGGCCAGTCCTCCTTGCGGTTCCGCCAAACGTAAATCTTCTGGTGCGTCGTCGGGCCCATGTCCTCGCCCTTCACGCTCAATTCCTCGTAAAGCTTTTCGCCCGGCCGAATCCCCGAAAAAACGATCTCGATGTCCTCGCCCGGGCGGAAGCCCGACAGCGTGATCATTTCGCGGGCCAGATCGACGATCTTGACCGGCTCGCCCATGTCCAGCACGAAGATGTCGCCGTCGTTGCCCATGACGCCTGCCTGAAGCACGAGCTGTGTCGCCTCGGGGATGGTCATGAAGTAGCGGGTCATGGCCGGGTCGGTCACCGTCACCGGCCCGCCGGTCGCGATCTGCCTGGTGAAAATCGGCACCACGCTGCCGCTGGAGCCCAGGACGTTGCCGAAGCGCACGGTCATGAACTGCGTCGCCGCCCCCTGCCGAAGCTGCTGAATGTACATTTCGGCCACGCGCTTCGTGCAGCCCATCACGCTCGTCGGGTTCACCGCCTTGTCCGTCGAGATCATCACGAAGCGGCGCACGCTATGCCGCTTGGCGGCGTCGGCCACCGTCTTCGTCCCCAGGATGTTGTTCTTGATCGCCTCGCCGCCGTTCGACTCCATCAGCGGAACGTGCTTGTGGGCCGCCGCGTGGAAAATCACCGCCGGCCGCTCCTGCGAAAATATCGCCTCCACCCGCCGGCCGTCGCATATGTCCGCCACGTACGCGGCGCGCTCCACGTCCGGGGCCAGCGCCGCCAACTCCCGATCGACCTCGAAAAGGTTGTTCTCCGCCTGCTCCACCAGCACCAGCCGCGCAGGCCGATACTTGAGCACCTGACGGCAGATTTCCGAGCCGATCGAGCCGCCCGCACCGGTCACCAATACCCGCTCACCCGCGAGGTGGTCGCTGATCGCCGCCTCATCCAATTCCACCTGCTCGCGGCCGAGCAGGTCCTTGATGTCCACGTCGCGAATCTGAGAAAACGTCACCCGTCCCTCGATCACCGCCTCCATCGCCGGGATCGTCTTGAACCGCACGTTCACCCCTTGCAACTGCTCGACGATCTGCCGCAGCTTCTTCTGCGGCGCGCCCGGCATGGCGATGAACAGCTCCTGAATGTCCTCGCGCCGGCAGATCCCCTTCGCCTCGCTGATCCGACCCAATACCGCCACGCCGTGTATCCGGGCCCCGAGCTTCGAGGGATCGTCGTCCAGGAAGCCGATGACCCGATACCGCTCGATCGGCATCCGGTGTATCTCGCGCAAAAGCGCCTCGCCGGTGTCCCCCGCCCCGATGATCAGGCAGTTCCGATGACCCGTCGCGGCCACCGGCCTCAACTCCTCGTGGTACAACCGGAAGAGAATTCGCGCGCCGCAAATGACCGCGATGGTCATCCCCCAATCGAGCAGGAACACCGACTGCGGAAAGGGACGCGGCGGCTGGTTCGGCGCCAGCTTCGTCCCCCAGTAATAAAGGAAACCGTCCTTGTAGAGCCACTCGTGCAGCCAATCCAGACCAAAATACACCAGCACAAAGCCGAACGTGCTCAGGTGCGTGGCCTTCACCACCGACAACAGGTCGCGCATGCCCACGTAGCGCCACGACCCTTTGAAAAGCTGCATCCGCGCGAAAACCACCATCTTGATCGTGACCACGATCGGCAACAGCGGCAGGAAAAATGGCCTGAACCAGACGTCGAACACCCGGAAGTTGAAGTACAGTCCGAGCGACCCAAAGAAGGCGAGCACGAAGAGCGCCAAATGCACGAAGAACGAGAGGACGCCCCGATAACGGAGAATCCCCTGGGGCTTAATGGGGCCCGGCCTGTTTTCCTCGTGCGGCATGCGCGGCGCGACGGACTTGTCCGTCCCCTCTCCCGGAATCCCCGCCCCCGGACAATCGACTTGGGGAATCCAACGACCCACGCGGATAAGACGACTAGTGCCTCATGTCGGTCCGCCCAGAGTCGACAACCAGTACTACATGATCCTAATTGCGTCGGATGGTGGATGAAAGGGTCGGTCCTTCCCCTGGGGACGCCGCCGATTCGGCCGATGCCCCCTCCAACAGATCTGCGAATTTCTGAATCTCCGCGCCCCCCTGTCCCGCGGTGGCGATCTTCGCGGCCGCCTTCCCCGCGGCCCTCGCGGCCGCAAGGTCTCCGCCGATCCAGGAATAAAATGACAAGAGCGCATTGTACGCCGGCTGGTCCGGGTATTGCCCTGCCATGACCGTGAGCGAATTCAGCGACCGCTCGAAACCCCGCGAGTCCTTGAAAAAAATCTCCCGGTCGACCTTCAGATCGTCGAGGGTCGTGCACCGCCGAAACGCAGACGTCAACGCGAAGTAGGCGCGATTCATGTTCCGAGCTTCGAACGCCAGCAAGGTCTCGGCGACGAACGGCCTCGCCAGGTGCCGGTGAACCTCCTTGTCCATCCTGAAGTAGCTCTCGGCACGCATCAATTCGCCCTTGCGAAGATACGCCGCGCCCAGCTTGTAGTATTCGTCCGCCAGTGTCTCCACCCGGCCGGCGATCCCATCCGACAGCGCCGTGCCGGCATTGGGCCGCATTCCGCCGTTCGCCAGGGTCTCGAACTCGCCGGCGGCGGACTCGCCCAACTCTTCGACGGTCGCCTCGTCCGCCTCTGCCGACATGGGGAAGTACAGTCCAGCCAACTCCGGATCGAACTCCTCCGCCTCATCGGCCAGGTTCGATCCCGGGACGCCTTTCTTGGCCAATGGCGACCGTAGCCGCAACAGGTTCTGATCGTTCAGGACCGTCTCGATCGGCGTGGTGATCTGGGTCGCCGAGGAGTATCGCGATCCGATCCGGCTCGACTGAGTCGAGCGAAGGATGGCCTCAAGCTGATCCGACCGCGTTTGGATCCCGCGGGACTTATTCCGATCGAACGTGCCGAGGCGCTGACGATGCGTCTGGGAGGGTCTGATTAGCCGCGGCTTCTGCCCGAGCATCTTCACTCGGCCGGCCGGCTTCTGTGCCTGTCCCCAGGCGGCGGCAGCCACTGTCAGCATCGCCGCAAGCCCAATAACACAACCTCGCGTCCGCATCCGCACATTCTCCAACTCAAAGTAAATGAGTATGTTATGATATCGACCGGACCCAGGTGGGTCAACACGCGTTAGTTTCCCCGAGTGACGCGATGGCCCGGCCGCCGCGGCGCTTCCGGAGGTCGGCCGGCACGTGTTATCGGTGAGAGCGTGTCTGGATTGTCGCGCATATCAGTACTGTCAATATCGCTCGCCGCGAAATGTCGCCTCCTCTTCGGCCTGGCGGTCCTGCTGATCATATCCTCGGCCCTGTTCGTCCCCTGGTTGAGGATGCGAGATCTCGTTCACGAAACCAACGTCAGCCTGGCTCGACAAATCGGACGCCTCGCCCTCGCACGCAGCGACCTCGGCGCCGGCAATTGGCTAAGAAAACAGCAGGCCCTAGACGCCTGGTGGCCCGCCGGCGCCGAGCAACACGCCCTGCGCAGCCCGGTTCCTCGCCTGATCCCCTTATCGGACCCCTCGAATCCTAAGCCGCCGCCCTCCGTCGACGACTACATCAGACTGGCCACCCTCGAACTCCTCGCCGACCCGACCCTTCAGGAGGCCGCGCCTACCGTCTCACGCATCGATGGTGACGTTGTCTATCGCATCGTCCTGCCGGTGCGCTCGACCGGCGGCAAGTACCACCAGGGCACCCTCCTGGGTGTCGTCGCCGTCGAATACGCCGCCCCGACCGCGCGGCTCAACCTCTGGGTCAATCTGGGCCTCACGCTCATGGCCGGCGCCCTCGCGGGAATCCTCGCCGTGCTCGTCTTCTACCTCATCACCCATAAGCTTATCCTCTCCCCGGTCCGCGAACTCACCCAGGTCGCCGAGAGCGTCTCGGAAGGTGAACACGCCGTCCGCAGCCAGATCGCCACCGGGGATGAATTCGAGGAGTTGGCCCGCGCCTTCAACGCCATGTTGGCACATCTCCAGTCCTCCGAGAACGAGCTTCGCACCATCAACCGCAGCCTGGACACCCGCCTGGGCGAATTGGCCGAGCGGAACGTCGCCCTCTTCGAAGCCAACAAGATCAAGAGCCAATTCCTGGCCAATGTCAGTCACGAGCTGCGAACCCCCCTCACCTCGATCATCGGCTTCGCCGAACTCCTCCGGGAGGCCGCCAGCAGCGAAGGCGGCAGGATGCTCCGCTACTCGGAAAACATCATGTCCAGCGGCCGCATGCTCCTGGGGATCATCAACGACCTCCTGGACTTGGCCAAGATCGAGGCCGGCAAGCTCGATTTGCACGTCGGCCCCATCAACATCGTCGACATGTGCAAAAACCTGATCGACTTCATGCGTCCCCTGGCCGACAAGAAAAGCCTGCAATTGGGCGCGGAGATTGACGATGACGTCCCCCTGATCACCTCTGACGCCGGCCGGATTCAGCAGATCCTCTACAACCTGCTCTCCAACGCCGTGAAGTTCACCCCCGACGGCGGACTCGTCTCCCTGCGCCTCAGGCGGTTCGACAACCACCGCATCGAAGTCGCCGTCAAGGACACCGGCATCGGCATCCCGGAGGCCGAACTCATCGGCGTCTTCGAGAAATTCAGACAACTCGACGACACCATGACCCGCGAACACAGCGGCACCGGCCTGGGCCTCGCCATCAGCAAGGAACTGGTCACCATGCTCGGCGGCACGATCGACGTCACCAGCGAACTCGGCAAAGGTTCCACCTTCTCCGTCCTCCTCCCCATCGCCAAACGATTCGCCTCTGAGTCCACCCTCATCCCAGAGGTCCAACTAAACCAGTGATCCTGCCGACGCACCTTTGGCGCACATGACCATCAACCCGCCGCAACACCTCGCGCCTGCACTTCCCGTCCAGCGCCCGGTCCACCCGACCCTGCGACGCCGGCGATGGCTCGCGGTGCTCCTCGGCCTCGTCGTCGCCGCGGCACTTTTCGAGTCCACCGTCCGTCTGGCCCGTCTCGGCTCCCCCGTCTATGCCCCCAGGAGATTCGAGCCGGACGGCAAGGTCCCCTTCGCCCTCCTCACTGACGGCGGCACGAGCCTGCCGGTCTATCAGCCGAATACCGTCTTCGCCTCCGTCTACGACCCCGCAGGCGACCAACGCCGCTACCTGGCCGACGGCGGCAAGGTGTTCTACCGCATCAACGCCGACGGCATGCGCGGCGGGGTTCGCGGCAAGGAGAAACCACCCGACGCCTATCGCATCCTCTGCCTCGGCGACTCCATCACCTTTGGCGAGGGCGTCCACGAAGAGCACACCTATCCAAGTCGCTTGGAACACCTCTTGGCCGCCGCCATGCCCGATCGCCGGGTCGAGGTACTCAATGCCGGGGTGCAAGGCTACGGAACCCGCGAGGAAGTCGCCCTCTACATCTTTCGCGGCCGGGCCTTCAGCCCCGACGCGGTGATCGTTGGATTCTTTCTGAACGATGCCGTCGAGTTTTCAGAGACGATTCGTCAGAATGACGCCCAGACCCACGGCTACCAGCCCTCGGGACCGGCCCGCCTCCTCAAGACCTGGGAGATTCTCGCCAGATCGCTTGCCGCCCGCCGACTCCAGGCCGACTATTTCGACACGATTCGTCGCTCGTTCGACTCACCGATCTGGGAGCAGGATAAAAAGCTTCTCGGCCTGCTGACCGATGAAGCCCGAAACAGCGGTTTCCGCCTGATCGTCCTGATCTTCCCTGTGCTCTGGGAATTGGACGGTAACTATCCCTTCGAAGACCTCCACGGCCGAATCGCCGCCGCCTGCCGGGCCGCGGGCTGCGAATGCATCGACCTGTTGGAAACTTACCGCGGTCATCCCGCCGAATCGCTGTGGGTCCATCCGACGGACCACCACCCCAACGAGTTGGCCCACCGCCTGGCCGCCGAGCGACTCGCCGCGATCCTGCATCCCCCTCCGCGATCCGATTAGGTCCGTCCCCAAGTCGATGAACGATCCAAGCCTCGTTTGATTTGATCCGAGCCGCGACCGCTTGCCCGGGACGTTGCAAAGCAATGTCACGGGCGAGGAAGCGGGTTCCAACGATCATCGCCATTACATGACCCGTCGGTTGGAAAACGCCATGTCTGAAAGTGCCACGCTTCTGTCATCTCACGCGTCGTTCAGCCGGCCCCCGCGCCGCCTCGGATCGGCCCTTGCGCAGTTTGTGCGGCCGAGATCGCCAAAGACCGATAGCACCGACACAACGCCGCAGCCGTTCCGCTTCAAGGAGGATGAGGAATTGCTCGTGCCCGATTTGCTATTCTAGGCCGCGATTACCGCCCGGTCCACTCTTTATCGGTACCTCGCGATTGGCCGCGAAATGTTTTTTGATATCAGTGTTGAAAACGCCGACGTTCTCGCTCTCTGAAAGGTATAATTGGTTAACTTCCGGCAATCGCCCAGGAGCGATCACATGGCCTCTCTTGATCTCAGGAGAATACTGGCGGGCTGGGAGTATGAGCCCAACCAGATCACCGTCCGCAAGATCACCGGCGACGACGGCTCCGTCAGAATCCAGATGCGCCTCGACCTGGGCCTCCTCCAGATGGAGGTCGCCGGCCGGCCCGACGGCGCCAGGCCCCACGGCTGCGAGTCTCTCCTCGCTTACCACGAAAAACTCCTGGAGGAGCACACCGAAAACAACGGCACCGAGTTGGGCTTCGAGCTTTCCCCCGCGGAGTGCCAGGCTCTCCGCGAGGAATCCCTCCAGTACTACCACCGATACCTCTCCGAGTTCGTCCTGGAGGACTTCGAGGCCGTCGAACGCGACACCAAGCGGAACCTCCGCGTGGTGGACCTCTGCCGGCAGTTCGCCCAGGAAGAGTCGGACCGCACCGCCCTCGAACAGTACCGCCCCTATCTGATCATGATGAACACCAGGGCCCAGGTCCACCTCGCCCTGCGCCGCGGCGCCTTCAAGACCGCTATGGCCAGGGTCTGCGCCGGCCTCACCATGATCCGCGAACTCTTCGACGTCGTCGGCCAGCCCGAGCTCTACGAGGAGTCGACCGAAGTCGCCATCCTCTCGGCCCTGCGCGATGAGATCGCCGCCCGCCTCCCCGCCGACCCCATGCAGAAACTGGAAGGCGAGCTGCAAAAGGCCGTCGCCGAGGAACGATACGAGGATGCCGCCGTCTTGCGAAACCGCATGCAGGCCATGAAGGCCCGGCTTGGCGGTACCGCCAAGCGCAGACGCAGATAGCCCGCCAAGCCTCTCGGCGCCGGCCCGTCGCGGACGCGGCGCTCTGGATTACACTCACTGACGCCCTATTGGGTACTGGTACAGTTTGATGGGGCACAGCCGCCCCCGGCTGTGTTCTCCTCGCAAACTGTACCGGTACCCCCTATTGACGAGTAGTTCCGCACCGATGGACCGCGCGGAAGCTTGCCCACGAGGATGGACCCATGTATGACCCCGCACGAAATCTGCTCGGACTCTTCAACCTCTTCATCGGGATACTGGACACCGCCATCGCGTTTATCTTGACCCCGCTCTTTGGGCTGCTTGGCCTGCCCATTCCCAGCTTGGTCACTGCATTGTCGAGCTAGACCGCTTCCCGACTCAGTGGACCGTGCGGCCGAGCGCCTCGCCTAGCAGGCGAGCTTGACTCGTTTAGCCGGCGGGCTTGCCCGCCGGTGATGGGAACGCACGCCCCATCGGCCACTCAATCGGGAACCGCTATTGGCTGCGTGGTGGCCGCGGTGGGAGCGCTGGTCGATGTGAGCCCGCTCGCCAGGGGCACGGTCTCGGGAGGCGGCGGATTGTGGCCGACGACCACCCGCCCGCAGTCCGGACAGATGGTGTCCCCCGACTTGCCCAGGAAATGGTTGAGGACCACGTAGGTCGGGTCGAGCTTCCGCTTGCCGTCCCGCGTCCACAAACACTTCTCGGTCGGGTAGCCGGTTCGCTTCTGTGAGAACGGCGAAAGGACCGGGGTGTGTTCGCCGTCCTTCATGCCGTACCGGAAGTGCTGATTCGTCTCGATGCAAAGAAAGTCCGTAACGACCGGGACCGCCTCGGGGATCGGCGCGGTCGTCAGTGTTCGGTAGCTGAGATAGGCCGCCGACCCGAACAAGACGACGAACACGACAATCCCCAGCCCGCCGCTCAACGGCCCGCCCGACCGCGCCGCGGCTCCCGCCCCAGGATCACCCGGCGGCGCGTGGCCTGTTCCCAGCTTCGCAGCGCTGTCGGTCACGACGCCTCTTCCTCCTTGGGAACTGTCTCTAGCCGACAAAGAGACGCGGCCCTCAGACCGCGCGGCAGGTCGTCTCGTGCAGAACCATCAGGGTCCGCATATTACCGCCCCTCCGCCGTCTGTCCAGACCGACTCCCAGGCCTACGTCTGAACCGCGTCGTGTCACGTCTGATCTTCGGCCCATCGAGCCGCAGGCATCAGCCTGCGCGGCCCCTTGCGGCCTTCAGATGATCTCGACCGACCCGGAGCGGAGCCACCCATCCTTCCCATCCGGCAGTTCGACGTGATACCAGGTGTTGCCCTCGACGTCCGCCCGGTCCTCGATCAGGCGAAACTCGACACCCTGCGACAGCGGACGATCGAACTGCGGCTCGTAGTAGTCGCCATTGCCCTTTCGGAGCACCACGTCGTCGGCGACCAGCACGCCCTCGATCCGTTTCGTCTCCACGCCCCGCTGCCAAGCCACGCTCGCCCCGACGACCAGCCCCAGCGCAGCCAGCCCCCCAACCGTCCAGCGCAGCACGGGCGGACAGCGCGGCAGGAGTCGTAACGCGATCAACAGCCCCCAACACGCCCCATAGACCGCGATGAGCACATGCGTCCGCGCCGCCAGCGACGTGCCATAGTGCCAAAACAAAAGCGTCTCCAGCATGGCGCTCACCGCCGGCTTGGAAATCCTGACCACCGGCAGGCTGCGGGCGAAGTGAAGGTTCTTGCGAACTCTCGCGTCGCCCGGCATCAGCCGCAGCGCCCGGCGATAATTGACGATCGCCAGGCCCACGTCGCCCAGCCGCAGATGGCAGTTCGCCAGGTTGTAGTACAGCCGCCCGTTCTCCACGCCCGAGTGGATGATCCGCGCGAATCCGTCCCGCGCCGCCGCGTACAGCCGGCGCGATTCGGCCCCGCCGCCGACCCCCAGCGCCGCGGCCGCCTCGAAGTCGCTCAGCGCCTTTGACAGAATCGCCGACCGATCCGGCGTCTCCGGACGTTCCGCGCCGCCCGTCGTCTGCCCGACCGCCATCGCCAACATGAACAGGTGGGCGAGCGTCATCGGAAATTCGCCCTCTCCATCTCGTCGATCAATTCCGCGGCCTTCTTCCCCAGCGACCCCGCCCCGCCTGTCTCCATCCCGCCATACTCGGCCAGTTCCAGCGACTCCAGCAGGTGATCCAACTCCTGCACCGTGCTCTCCGGCACGGCCCGCTCCCGCGCCAGTTGAACCGCGTCGACCCGCGTCATTCCCCCCGATGGATAATTGCAGCAGTCCGAGACGTATCCGAGCAGCGCGGCACGCACGGAATGAGCTTCCCCTTCGTGGCCATTTGCCTCCAGCCGCCTCATCGCCGTCGTCAGCGCCCGGCTTCGACGGCGAAACGCCTCGTCGTTCCGCAGCCGGGACGCGCGGGTCTGAAAGACCCAGGTCGCCAGGTAGGCCACGGGCATCAGGCCGAACACCGTCCAGCCGAAAGCTCCTAGCGTCGCGGACTGATCGACCAGCACTTCCGCCGGATCGTCGTAGTTGGCCAGGAGCCCCTCGGTCGTCTCAACCAGCGGCGCCAGCACCCCCATCGCCGGAGTCTCGCCGCGCTGCAATTGCGAAAGCGCCAACCGCTGGGCCGGCGTGACCTTCACCGGGATCGGCGGGCTGAAAGAGGTCTTGAACTCTCCTCGCTCGGTATCGAAGAAGCTCAGGGGTATCGGCGGGATTTCCTTCACGTCCTCGCGCAGGGCCCGAATGGTCACGGTGAAGGTCTTCCGATTGCCCTCGATCGCGCCCGCCGGCGTCTCCTCCGAAACCTCGAAATCCTTCGTCAGCGCCTCAACCTGGTTCAATCGCGGCGACGTCAGCCGGTCCAGCGGTCCATCCCCCATGATCGACAGGGTCAACGTGATCGGATCGCCCACGGGAACCTCCGTCGGCTTCGCGGTCGTCCGGATCGAATACTTCCCGATGGCCCCGTTGAAGTCCGCCGGCCTGCCCTCTTGCGGAATCGACTTGATGACCAGCGCCGGCGCATCCGCCCGAACGCTCATCCGCCGGCTTCGCGCCAACCCGTATCGACCGAACACGTCCCGTGTCAACTCGACGGGATATTGATAGACGAACTCGATGTCGCCGTATTCGAACGGACCCGCCTTGGTCGGATAGACCGTGGCCTCCAGCAGATAGACGTAAAACTCCTGCCGAACCCCCGCGTCGTCGGCCCTCTGCGTCTCGTAGTATTTCGGCTCGTCGATGTTCGCATCCCCGAACACCCCCCAGGTGCTGGACCGCATGTCCCGCAGGGCCTTGCTCCACATCGTGCCCACGTCGAGTTCCTGGGTGCCCCGCTGCTGGAACTTGCGGATCCATACCTCCAGGGTCATCTCCACCGGCTGACCGACGTAGGCCACCTTCGCTTCGGTCTTGACGAAGCACAGAATGTGCGGCCCCGACTCCCCCCGACCGACGGTGACACGGATCGGACGCGTCGTCTGCTCTTGCCCCCTTTCCCGATAGGTGAAACTCGGGATGGTTAGAGCGCCCTCCCGCAGAGGCCTCACCGAGTACACATAGGTGTAGCGGACCGTGCGGCTCATCCTCCCATTGACGATCGAAACGTTCTCGCCCCGGCTCGGAGAATCAGGCATGATCTGAATGTCGAAGTCCTTCGTCCGCGGCGCCGTCGGCGCGGTCGCCTGCGACGGATCCTGGATCGTCACCTGTAGCGTCAACACCTCGCCCACCACGGCCCGATCGCTGGAGATCACGGCCGTGATCCTCTGGGCCTGCGCGCTCTCGGCCACGCTTGCCAACGCGACCAGTCCCACGATCCAACTCGCTCCACTCCTGCCGGCCATTCTCACCAATCCTTGTCCACCGGAATCCGCCCCCGGGCCCGCATCATCCGCTGCCGACGGGCCTCGCGCCGCTGGCGCTCCGCGTCGCGGGCCTCCTGGAGCATCGGTTCCGCCTCCTCCGGCGTCAGCTTCCGCTCCTGCTCATCGCCCTGCCGTGCCTGGGACGGGTCCGGCCGATCCTCGCCGCCCGACTGATCGCCTGGCTGCGCCGAGTCTTTCGACCCGTCCTCTTTCTCCTGCTTTTGCTCCTGCCCCTCGCGATCTTGTTTCTCCTGGTCCTCTTGGCCCTGTCCTTCTTCACCCTGCTGTTGCTGCGAGGGCTGCGAGGCCGGCTGAGATGATGGCTGCGAACTCTGCGGTTTCTCCTCCGGCTGGGAGGTCGGCTCCTCGTTCGGCTGCGACGAAGGCGATGGCTCCTGCTTCTGCTGCTTCTGCTCCTCGAGCTTCTTTTGAAGGTAGGCTCGAAGTCGTTCCGCCGCCGCCCGGTTCTGCGCCGCGTCCGGATCGCCCTTCACAATCTGCAATGCGTCGTCATAGAAGCTTACCGCTCGCGACAAATCGGCCACCGCCGCCGCCGGATCGACCGTCTTCGCCAGCCCCGACGCGTGCGCGCAGCGTCCCAGGTTGTACTTCGACGCCGCCTCCAGGTCCTTCCGCTCCGGCTTAAGCGCATCCTGGAACGCCGATTCGGCCTCCGCAAACTTGCCCAGCCGGTACAACGCGATGCCGCGGTTGTAGGCCACCTCCGGCGCGTCGGGAAGCTTCTCCTCCGCCTCCTCGTATTTCGACAACGCCTCCTCGTAGCGCGACCGCTCCATCAGCTCATTGCCCTGTTCGACCTGATCCGCCGCCGCGCGGCGAGACTCATCCGCGACCACCGACGACGACCCCACGAGAAACGCGACGATCCACAGGCCCTTCGCCGCCGCCGACATCCTTCCTCGCATCCCGATCGCCCGCCTCATGTCGAAGGTCCCACCTTCCCGCGGAGTCCCGTCCCCCGCCGCTCGCTGACGAACGGCTCGACCGCCAAGAGCGCCAGGGCCAACACCGTCGGCCACGCGAAACGCGGATACTGGCGCGTCACCTGTTTCTGCTTCAACTCCGCCTGCTGATGGGCCACCAGCTTCTCCGAATAGAGCCAATCGAGCGTCCGCTGCCGCGAGTTTACCTGGCGGCTCGGCTGGTATTCGCCCCCGCCGGCCAGGGCGATCACGGTCAGCGCCGCCGGGTCCATCTTCGACCACATTTGCTGCCCGTCGTGCATCAGGTAGGTCCGGCCGCCATCCTTATCGATGGGAATCAGTCCCCCGCGCGATTCGTCGCCGATGCCGATGGCATAAACCTTGATCCCCGCTTCAAACGCCTTCTTCGCCTCCTCGACCGCCCCATCACCGTGATCCTCCCCGTCGGTCATCAGCAGGATGGCCCGCTGCCGGTTCTCTTGATCGCCCAGGGTCTTGACCGCCGCGACGATCGCCTCGCGCAGGTGGCTCCCCCCCAACGGCGCGCTGTGAATCCCCACCTCCTCCAACGCCATCCGGTAGAACTCGTAATCGTCCGTCAGCGGGCAGGTCAATTCCGCCCGGCCGGCGAAACACACCAGACCGATCTTCCCTCCGACCAGCCGGTCCAGCAGCCGCTTCACGTCGTCTTTGGCCCGATCCAATCGGGACATGCCGGCATCCTCCGCCAGCATGCTCTTGGACACGTCCAGGCACACCACCAGGTCGAGTTGCCGACGCTGAACGTCCTCGAAGTATGCCCCGTACCTCGGACCGATCAGCGCGAAGACGATCGCCGCCATCGCCAAGACCACCATCCCCGCCCGAACGTACTGCCTCGGACGGCTCAAGTCCGGCGCCAGCACGCCCAGAAGCCCTTCGTCGGCCAGCGCCCGCAGGGCCCGGCGCCTGCGGGCAAATCCATAGACCGCCGCCGCCGCGCAGCCCGCCACCAGCGCGAGCCACTTGAGTTGATCCAGATGGTCCACCTTGAACTCGTTCATGGGATCTTCCGCAGCCGCGTATTGGCCAACACGACTTCAACCGCCAGGAGCACCAGCCCGGCCAACAGCGGAGGCGGCAGGCGGAACGGCCCCAGATCGGCCCACTCGTAGGCCAACTCCTGATAAAGATAGTAGCGCTCCTCGTCGATCGCGCTCCGCTCCAGGCGATCGATCTCCGCATAGACCGCGGCCAGCGAATCGGCGTCGCGGGCCCGGAAGTACTTGCCGCCCGTCGTCTCCGCCACCTTTTTCAGATCCTCCTCGTTCACCTGCAACGGGACGCGCACCGTTTGCGGACGCATGAACAGGCCCCCGATCTCCTGCTCCTGATAGTCCGGCACCGCACCGATCGTGTAGACCTTCACCCCCAACGCCGCCGCCACCTCCGCCGCCTCCCCCGGCTCGTACTTGCCCTTGTTCTGCTCGCCGTCGGTCAGCAGGATGATCGCCCGGCTCTTGATCTTGAACGCATCGTCATCCTGAAACCGCCGGCCGATGCTGCGTATCCGCTCCACCGCTAGAAGCAATGCGTCCCCGATCGCCGTCCCATCCTCGTCGCGCGTCCGGGGAACCTCGATCTCCTGAAGCGCCCGAGTCAGATGCTCGTGGTCATGCGTCAGGGGGCATTCCGTGTCTGCGTAGTGTGCGAAGGCGATCAATCCCACCAGATCATCCTGCCGGCCGCGCAGCTCCTCCCCATCCCCCGCCACGAACGCCTGCACGACTCCCTTGACCGCCTCCAGGCGCGACTGCTTTCGCCCGCCGGCGCTCACGAAGTCCTTCTGGTCCATGCTCCCGGACCGGTCCACCACCAATTGAATCGCCACCCCCTCGGTTTGAATCCGCGTCTGCTCGTCGGCCTTTTGCGGCCTCGCCACCGACAGCACCAGCAATGCGAAGGCCAGACACCGCAAGAGCGGCAGCGCGCTTCTCGCCCGGATCGACCAGCTTCGGCGGCCCTCGATCATTCGCCCCGCCCCGGCGAATCGAATCACCGCCCGGCGGCGAGAGTCCACATAGGCCCACCAGACCAGCGGCGCCAGCCCCAAGAGCAGCAGCAGCCAGGGATGTCTCAGGACGATCATGCGGCCGCCCCCGACAACGCCGCGCGCCCGTCCGCGCCGGCCTCCATTTCCTCCGGCCTCGCCGCCGTCTCCACGATGAACTCCCGAGCCGTCTTCTGCACCCACGCGATCTCATCGGACCCCGGCCGGTGCAGGGCATACTTCACCGGGTCACACGCTTCGACAAATCGCCTCAACACCTCCTTATGCGGCGGGGCCAGCACAAAATCGCGATGAAGCTCCCGCACGAATTCCTCGCTGGTCTGCTCGCCGGCCATCAACCCGAAGCGAAGCTCGATGTACCGCCGAAGCAGGTAATTAATCCGGTAGTAAAACTCCTGAACCAATCCACGGCCGACCAGCTCTTCCGCGGCCAGCCGGTCCAGCTCCGCCAGCGCCCACAGGTGTGGCAGCGGCGCGGGCTCCGCCTTCACGGGGCGCGCCGCGCCGAATCGCCGTCGCATCCACCGGGCCGCCAGCGCCACCAATAGCAGGGCCCCGACGACCAGGAGCACGTACAACAGCAACCGCAGATTCGTCGGCACGTCGATCGTCGCCGGGCCCTTGACGTCCGCCAGGCGCTCCTCGACCTTGACCGGAATTGCCGGCGTCCGCACCTCGCCGCTGTGGTCCCCGGCGCTGCCGTCAGCCCGCTCACGTCGATCCAAATAGGCCACTGTCAGCGGGGGAACTTCGCTCTGCCCCGCGACGAACGGCTCCAGCGTCACGACCCATTGCTGCCTTCGGGTCATGTCGTCCTCGGTCGCCTCCGAGGCCGCCACTGACTTCACGCCGAAGTCGCCCAGCGACTCTCCGAAGCTCGGCTCGGCGATCTCCACGCCGCGCTCCGACTCGACCTCCAGTGTCACCGTCAGCGTCTCGGGGATAACCGCCGCGCCGCGCTCCACGCGCACCGTCGCCGTCACCGGCCCATCGGTCGCCCGCTCGACCAAAGGCGACCCCTGGGTCGTGGCGGCGGAACTGTCCTGCGTCTTTGCCTCGGCAGCGTAAGTCCAAAGCGCGAGCGCCGCCGCCGAAACCAGCCACGCCCCCCGGCCGCAACGCCCCCGCGGGACTGCCCGACAAATCGCCATAATCGCCGCGCGCTTTATCACCGCCTACATCCTGGCTTCGCGCCGCCCGAAGAACAGCCGCAGCGGATCGATGAAGGATTGACCCGTGGTCAGCTCAATCGACTCGGCCCGGAACCGCTTGAACGCCTTCTGCCGGGCTTCGGCCCCGCGCAGCGCCTGCTGCTCAAAGGCCCTTCGAAATGCCGCGCTCGACGTATCCACGGCCACGACCTGGCCGGTCTCGCTGTCCACCAAGTCCATGAACCGGACGTTCGGCAGGCTCCTCTCCCGCGGATCGGCGATGGCGATGGGAATTAGATCGTGGCGCCGCTTGGCGATCTGCATCTGCCGCTCGTAGCGCTCCGCCTGGAAGTCGCTGATCAGAAAGACCACCGCCCGTCGCCTGCTGATCTTGTTGAGGAAATCCAGCGCCCCGGCCACGTCCGTCCCCCGACCGGTCGCGCGCAACGTCAAAAGCTCCCGAATCACCCGCAGAACGTGGCGAGTGCCCTTGTCCGGCTTCACGTACCGCTCTATGCGATCGGAGAAGCCGATCAGCCCTACCTTGTCGTTGTTCTTGATGGCGCTGAAGGCCAGCGTCGCCCCCACCTCCGCGGCGAGCTCGCGCTTGAGCTGGCCCGCCGTCCCGAACTCCTGCGAGCCGCTCACGTCCACCAATAGCATCACCGTCAGCTCCCGCTCCTCGCGGAAGCGCTTGACGAACGGCCGGCCCTGACGCGCGGTGACGTTCCAGTCGATCCGGCGGATTTCGTCGCCGGGCTGGTACTCCCGCACCTCCTCGAACTCCATGCCCTGGCCCTTGAAGGCGCTGTGGTAGTGCCCGGCGAAAAAGTCATTCGCCATGTGGCTCGTCCGGATGTGAATCCGGCGGATGCGCTTCAATAGGTCCTTGGCGATCAAGCTATTCACGGCACCGGAACGTGGTCCAGGATCGTCCGCACAATGTCGTCGCTGCTCTGCTCTTCCGCCTCCGCCTCGTACGTCACGATCACCCGGTGGCGAAGCACCGCCGGCGCGATGTCCTTCACGTCCTGCGGCGTAACGAAGCCCCGACCCGCCAAAAATGCCCCAGCCTTGGCGCCCAAGGTCAGCATGATCGTCGCACGCGGCGACGCCCCGTACTGGATCAGCGGCTTCAACTCCGGTCTCACCGCCGACGGATCACGCGTCGCCACTACAAGGCTCACGATGTAGTCCTTGATCTTGTTGTCGATGTAAATCTCGTCCAGCACGTGCCGGGCCCGCACGATGTCTTGAGGACCCATGACCGCCTGGACCGACGAACCGATGTTCGTGAAGCTCATCCGATCCAGAATCTGCCGCTCCTCCCGCGGGCTCGGATACGTCACCGTCGTCTTTAGCATGAACCGATCGACCTGGGCCTCGGGCAAGGGATAGGTGCCCTCCTGCTCGATCGGGTTCTGCGTGGCCATCACCAGAAACGGCTCCGGTAGCCGGTGCGTCTCGTCCCCGATCGTCACCTGCCGCTCCTGCATCGCCTCCAACAGCGCGCTCTGCACCTTCGCCGGGGCCCGGTTCACCTCGTCCGCCAGGATGATGTTCGAGAAAATCGGCCCCCGCTTCACCGAGAACTGCCCGCTTTGAGGCTGATAAATCATCGTCCCGATCAGGTCCGCCGGCAGCAGATCGGGCGTGAATTGCAGCCGCCGAAAGCCCGTGTCGATCGCCTGGGCCAGGCACGACACGCTCATCGTCTTGGCCAACCCCGGCACCCCCTCCAACAGAATGTGGCCGTTCGCCAGGAGGGCGATCAGCATGTGGTGCAGCATCTCCTCCTGGCCCACGATCACCTTGCCGATCTCCGCCCGCAGCCGCTTGAAGGGCTCGCTGGCGGCCTGTATCGCAGGACCGATGTTCTTTACGTCGAGTTGTGTCACCATTCGCAGCTCCATGTCGGTACGCGGGGTCGTTGCGGTTAATCGGGCATGGCGGGCGGGTCAGTATAGCAGACGACCGGCGGGCCGCGACCCTGTCACCGCGCCGCGGCGACGCAGGCCGATGCCGTGGTCCACTTCAACGCCGGCGCGCAGTCCCGGCGCCGGGCCCTTGCCATTCTACGCGGCACTATGCAGATGGTTCGACGACGACACCGGCCTTCGGACGGCGGCCGACGAAGAGGACGAAGAGGAGCAGGGCCGACGCCGAAGCGACCAGGCCGTATGCGGCGTTCCAATGGCGATAATAAAACTCGGGCTGCGAGCGGATCAGCAGATAGTTGAGGACATCGGTCCCCAACAAGCCAATAAAAGCCGTGGCCAGCGCGTACGGTAGCTGCGTGCGCACGTGGGCATCCAGCGGACACTCCGTTGCCAAGGAAGACAGGATCGTCGTGTCGCTGACCGGCGAGCAATGGTCGCCGAACACCGCCCCCGCCAGAACCGCGCCCACCGTCGCGAAGAATAGCGGCATCGCATGATCCACCGGCATCGGCGACAACATGTGAGCGGAGATGGCCACCGCCGTCGGGCACAGAATGCCCATCGTCCCCCAACTCGTGCCCGTGGCGAACGACACGATGCATGACGTCAGAAAAACCGACATCGGCAGCAACGTTACGTTGAAGAGGTCCTTCTCGACCAGGGTCTGGAGGAACCCGCTCGCCACCTGGCCCAACTGAAGATCGGAAGTGACCGCCGACAGCCCCCAGGCCAGGACCAGAATGACCTGGGCGCCGAATACCCGCGACATCCCGTTCGTCACCCCCTCGAAGGTCGCCGACAGCCGGAGCGACCGCGAGGCCAGCGTGCTGAACACCGCCAGCGCCGCCGCCGCCAGCCCGCTGTAGATCAGGGCCACGTAGGAGTTCGCCTCGCCCAGCAGGGTCACGATGCTTCGGCCCACTCCGCCGACCGAGTTGAAATCCAGCGCCAGCCCCTTGGCCGTGCACGACTGGTAGCCGGTCACCAGCAGCATCGTCACCGCCATCGTCACCAGCACGAAGACCGGGATGAAACCCAGATACCAGCGCCGCGAGTCCAGCGCCGCCTCCTCTCCGTTTGCTTCGCGCGGCCGCGACTGCGCCCGCGTCTCCGCCTTCCGCATCGGCCCGAAGTCCCGCCCGGTCAGGCCAATGAGGAAAACCATGAACAGGGCCAGGATCGCGTAGGTGCGATACGGCACGGAATTCCAGAAACAGCCGGCCCCGTTGATCCCCTCCAGGAAGGCCGGCCGGAGGTCGCCCAGGTCCGCCAGCGCCCCGTCCAGAAAGTTGATCTCCGCCGCCAGCCACGTTCCGATGCACAGCGAGGCGACCGGGGCCGACGTCGAGTCCACGATGTAGGCCAGCTTCTCTCGGCTCAGCCGCAGCCGATCGAACACCGGCCGCATGGCCGGACCGATGATCAGCGCATTCGCGTAATCATCGAAGAAAATCACGCAACCGGCCCCCAGCGCCCCCAACTGACCGTGCCGCCGGCTCTTCATCAGGTGCACCACCTTGGCCACCATCGCCCGCGTCCCCCCGTTCGCCTCGATCACCCCGATCATCGCCCCGATGAACTGGGTGAACACCAGCGTCTGGAGGTGCTTGTAGGTCGAATCCACCTGGTTCGGATTCGAGGGGTCCAGCGGAAACAGCACCCCCAAGAGGTAGTGCTCGACGCAATAGCTGAACATGTGCAGCGGGTTGTAGATGCCGGCGTGGACGCACATCATCACCGCGCCGGTCAGGATCCCCAGCGGCAAGGCCAGCAGCACCTGCCGCGTAATCATCGCCAGACCGATGGCCACGATCGCCGGCGCGATCGCCCACAGTCCGAAGAACTCGCTCGGTGTTTTCGTCAGCCCCTCGCCAACCGCCACCTGCGACGTGGCCACGCCCAAAAACGCGTCGGAGTGGCTCGACTCGGCGGCCGTCGGCGCCGAGGAACTCTGCATCACCTGGCCGACGGCGACCGCGCAGACCCCCAGCAGCAGGCTCCCCCAGACAAGCGATATCACGCCGCCGCGGCGGTGATCAAGCGGCTCAAACCCATGCGCCGGCCTGTTACGCACCGCGGCAATCTAATGAACCCGTCCAAGCCGGTCAATTCACCCCTCGACCCGCCGCGCGAGCCGGCCGCGCCGTTCATTCCTTGTCAGCCGGACGGCCCGATGATAGAAACGCACCCGCCGATTCACTCCCCATGTTCAACGGGGCCCGTAGCTCAATGGTGAGAGCAAGGGACTCATAATCTCTTGGTTGCAGGTTCGAGTCCTGCCGGGCCCACTTTCTCCACCCGCGCCGGCGAAGAATTACCCCCAAGGGATTCGAGCCCCTTACCGATTCGGCGCAAGCACCGTTGGTGCAAGACGTACTGAATAAAACTGAATACCGTTTGCCGAACAGCTTTCCGATCCGGTGCGAATCGACACCGACCATACCCTGGTCGTGGCCCGGTGGGCGGAGCTGCCCGACGCGATCCGGGCCGGCATCCTGGCGAGTGCGTGAGGGGTGCCGCCGGCATTTTGCCGGTCGAGAAGCGGCTGACCCGCCCCAGTCTCGGTCCAGACCTCGGCCCACGCTTCGGACCAGCCGCCGTCGGGATCGGTCGCAGCGGAGCCACGTCAAGTGTTCGTTATGGAGATCCGTCTGGCTATTTGGAAAAGAATCGCGAAATCAACGACCAGAAAGGAACCCGCAAAGGCGTTTCATAAGAGATGATGGATTCCGCGTCTGGCATTCCCAGATCACCAGGACATTCCATCCAGCGCGCCGTAAGGCAGTCACCGTCTCGCGGTCACGTTTGCGATTCCTCGATCGCTTGTTTCGCCAAGGGGGTGACGCTACGGTTTCGCGCTTCGCATATCGTTTAGCTTTCGCTCTATGAACTCGCCCGCCTGCTTCGCGTCGGCCTTGCCTTGAGAGAGCTTCATCACTTGGCCGCGGAGGAAGCCTGGGGCGGCCTTGGCCTTGCGTTCGTTGGGGCCGAGGGCGTCGGCGACGGCCTGGGGGTTTTGATCGAACGCCTGGTCGACCCAGGCCTGGGTGGTGGATTCGTCGCGGACCTGGAGGAGGCCGAGTCGCCGTGCAAGGTCGAGGACGCTTTCAGCGCCAATGGAGCCGACGTTGACCAACTCTTCGGCGATCTGCGTCGCGGCCGTGGCGCCGACCGTGCCGGACTCGACGGCCTTGGCCAGGTCGGCGATGACCGCGGCGGAGAGGCCGAGCCCTGCGATGGTGATTCCGCGGGCCGAGGCGAGGTGGTTCCACGCGCCGAGGAACTGCTTGGTGAGGGTTTTGGGAGCCGCGCCGGCGGCGATGGCGTGGTCGTAGAGTTCGGCGGTGGCCCTGTCGGCGAGGATGACTTCGCAGTCCTTGGGGGTGACGCCGTAGTCGCGGATGATGCGCTGCTGCCTGGCCAGAGGCAGTTCGCCGATGGACTCGCGCAGGCGGTCGATCCAGGCCTGATCGACGGTGACGGGAACGAGATCGGGGTCGGGGAAGTAGCGGTATTCGTGGGATTCCTCCTTGCCGCGCTGGAACTCGGTGACCAGTCGGACGTCGTCCCAACCGAAGTTGAGCTTGCCGACTTTCTCCAGGGTGTAATTCCGGTCGGCCTGCCACTGGCGGAGCTGGCGGTCGATCTCGAAGGTGATTGCGGCGCGGACAGAGCGGAAGCTGTTGAGGTTCTTGATCTCGCTGATGGGGGTTCGGAACTCCGCGCCGGCATCGGTGACGGCGACGTTGACGTTGGGCTCGAAGCGCATCTGGCCTTTCTGCATGTTGGCCTCGGAGACGCCGAGGAACTGGACCAGGCGCTGAAGCTCGACGCAGAAGGCGTAGGCCTCGTCGGCGCTGGTGAGGTCGGGCTTGGTGACGATCTCGAGGAGCGGCGTGCCGGCACGGTTGAGATCGACGCGGGTATGGTCGAGCCCCTCGTGGAGGTTCTTGCCGGCGTCCTCTTCCAGGTGGGCGCGGATGATGCCGATGGGCCTGGGCGAGCCGTCGGCGGCCGGCAGTTCGAAGAAGCCGTCGGAGGAAAGCGGCAGATCGTACTGGCTGATCTGGTAATTCTTGGGCATGTCGGGGTAGTAGTAGCTTTTGCGGTCCCAGGCGGCGAGGGGGGCGATGCGGCAGTTGAGGGCCATGCCGGCCTTGAGGGCCAGCTCGACGGCGGCGCGGTTCATGACCGGAAGCGCGCCGGGCATGCCGAGACAGACGGGGCAGACGCGGCTGTTGGGCTCGGCCGCGAACTCGACGGCGCAGGAGCAGAAGAGCTTGGTGCGCGTGGCGAGCTGGACGTGGATTTCCAGGCCGATGATGGGGCGGATTTGCATGGGATTCTCTTCGCCGAGTGCTTCTTGGCGGCGCCGTCAGTGAGTTTTACTGATTGCGGCGCAGAAGCTCCAGGCGCAACCAGTTGAGCGCCGACTTGGCGGTGCGGTCGCGGATGTCGCGGCGGGTCAGCGACTCGCCGAGGCGTAGCTCCTTGACCGCGACGCCGTCGGGTCCGGCGAGGGCCAGAAACACCAGGCCGACAGGCTTTCCCGGGGTAGCGCCGGTCGGTCCGGCGATGCCGGTGGCGGAGAGGGCGTAGTCGGTGGCGGCGAGCCGGCGGCAGTTGGCGGCCATGGCCTCGGCGACCTCGCGGCTGACGGCGCCGCAGCGATCAATGAGCGAGGCCGGGATGTCCAGCAGGCGGCGCTTGGCGTCGTCGGCGTAGGTCACGAAGGATTGGACGAAATAGGCGCTGCTGCCGGGGACGTCGGTCAGGCGCTTGGCGATCAGGCCGCCGGTGCAGGACTCGGCGGTGGAAACGGTGACGTTTTTTTCCGTCAAGAGCCGAGCGACGGACTCGGCGAGGCTCTGGCCTGCGCCGCCGAACACGACCTTACCGAGCCGGCGGCGGATTTCAACCAGGTCGGCGTCGAGCAGGCGGCGGGCCTCGTGAGTCGTTGGGGCCTCGGCGTAGAGATGGATGGCGATGATCAAGTCTGAGGCGCTGGTGCCGACGGCGGGGTTTCGGCCGCGAGCCATCAGGTCGAGGATCATCTCACCCAGTTGCGCCTCGCTCATGCCGAAGGTCAGGAGGCTGTCCTGGAGAATGACCGCGCCGGAAGATCGGGCCTTCAGCGCCGGGAGCACGGCGGCGTCGAACATGGCCTTCATTTCGGCGGGGACGCCGGGCAGGACGAAGACATCGGCTTTCTTGAGCCTGGCGCGGATTCCCGGTGCGGTGCCGCAGGGATTGTCGATCGACTCCGCGCCGCGCGGGAGCATGGCCTGAACGCGATTGGCGGGGTGCATTTCGCGGGCCCGCTGCTTGAAGAAGGCCTCGATGCGGGCAAGACTTCCGGGATCGAGTTCGAGGACGACGCCGAGGGCATCGGCGAGGGCCTGACGGGTGAGATCGTCCGAGGTGGGGCCCAGTCCGCCGGTGACGATGACTAGCGGCGCGCGGCCGGCGGACTCGGCGATGGCGAGGGTGATGTCGGCGAGGTCGTCGGCGACGGTGACGTGCCTGGTGGTGGAGATGCCGACGGCGGCGAGCTTTTGGGCGAGCCAGGCGGTGTTGGTGTCGACGGCTCGGCCGATGGCCAGTTCGGAACCGATGGCGATGATCTCGGCGTTCATGGAATGGGAGCATCATACGCCGGCAGGACCACGGCGAGGTAATCGGCTTGCCAATTGTCGCCGAGTCGGACGGCGAGCTCGTCCATCCTGGCGGCGACGACATGGTGCTGATAGGCGCGGTCCAGCAGCCGGTGCACTTGCAGGCTCAGCAAGGCGGCGGCCATGTTCACGCACCAGGCCAAGGCGGCGGTGCGAATGATGGCGCGCAGCGGCTTGGATGAGTGAGTGACGAAGGCGACGACGAGCGCGGCGATGGCGCATGGGAGCAGCAGGACCGTGGGGACGAGGGCATCGACGGACCGCAGCAGGGCAGTCGTCTGGCGCGGGAGAAATAAGACCGCGGCGGCAGCGAGGATGGCGAATAGTAGCGGGCTACGGCAGAGAGCGGCTGTGCGTGATTTCGAACCGGCCGAGGCGGCCGGGCTACGTTCACAGCCGGGGACGGTTGTGCTCCATTGCGCGACGGTCAGCAGCGCGCCGGCGGCAAGTAGTGCCGACATGAGGGCGAGCAGCCAGGACTCGGCATGGATTCCGTCGGCGGCGACATTGAACGCCGCCAAGGCTGCGAGTATTACCGGCGCGGTGAGCAGGGAGAGGAGCGCCAAAATGCGTGGGCTGCGGCGCGGCGAGGCCGTGCCGAGCAGGGAGGCAGCAGATTTGCGACGGAGGAGCCTGCCCAGGGCGGCGAACGGCGCGGCGGCGATCGCGCCGGCACTGCCGAGGGCGCAGAGGGCCAGCGCGCCCGAGAAGGCGAGTGACCCCAGAGCGAGTCGGTAGGCCTGCGGCAAGGCGACAGGCGAGCGCGAAGGATCGGTCAGGTCCGGCGGCGCTTCGGCGGCCCTGGCGTGAAAGTCGTCGCGAAGGCGTCGGGCGGCCCGCGCGGAGTCGGGGTCGGACTTCTCGACCGTTCGCGCGAGCAATTCGGCGCAGAGCAGGCGAGTGGCGAAGTCCAGTTCGGCTCGAAGCAGCCCGAGAAACATGCCCGCGGCCGAGCGGCGGCAGAAGTCGGCGTCGGCGGAACGATGGGCCGAGTCGAGGTCGTCGGCCAGCGTCGCGAGGCGTCGTTGCAGGATGGGCAGGGCCTCGAAGTGGTTCCTGATGTCGACGTGGTCGAAATAGGCGACGGCGTTGACGGCGACGTCACGCCGAGAGATGTTTTTTTCCAGGATGGCGAGCCAGGCCGCGGCGATTTCGTTGTTGTGGAGCGTGGCGGCTATGGCCGGGGCCGACCCTGCGATGATCGGGCGGATCGTCGCGACGCGTGCCGCAGGGTCGGGGGCCGGGGTCGCGGCCTGGTTGCCCAAGTCGGTGATGACCGCGCAGGCAAGACGGGAGACGAGATTGTCGGGGTCCTGGGTCAAGAGCAGAGAGGCTTGTGCCGTGGCGTCGGTTGGGCCGTCGCGGTTTGCCTGGATTGCAAGCTGGAGGAGCCGCGCCGCCGCCAACCGGCGCGGGGCTGACGTCATGCGGGAGTTCTCCTCGCGCAGGGTCGCGTAGAGCGTGTTCCATCCTGGAGCGAGATGGGCGGCGTCGTTGCGCGTCAGGCGGGCGTAATCCGCGCCGGTGGCGGCGGCGATGAAGCCGCTAGGCGCGAGGAAGACGGCGAGGTAGACGGCGCTGAGGAGCGCGGCTAACGTCGCGTAAGCAACGATGACGGTCGTGGATGATCCGCGTTCGCCCGAGTCAATCGGCCTGGCGCGCGGAACCCGAGTGGACGACCCTCTGCCGATTGGAGCCGGGCTGGCCGTCTTTCTGCTGGACATCCACGTGGTGCTCTGGCGGCGTGTAATGGAAGGGCGACAGGGCGGCCTTGCGACACAGCCGGACGATACGGTGGACCATCTCGCCGGGGTTGTCAATTGATTCGTGGTTGACGCCGAGGGAGGTTACGTCCTCGGCAAGGTGTTGACCGGTCACCGGGCGGCGGTCCCAATAGTCGTCATACCAGTAGTAGGGATGCTGCGGCGCGAGGTTCGAAGCGCGTGTCGAGACGAGGTCGCTTCCCCATCGCCGCGAGGCCGGGGCTTTCTGGACGTAGTTGCGGACCTTCAGGGCGTTGTGGCCGACGGGCGTGCCCATCGGCTGCGCGTGGGGCTGCTTCTCGCCGCGCTCCTGTTCGTTGTGCGGCCAGTCCTTGTTGAAGGCGTCGAGCGTGAAGACGGCCTCGATGTGCTTCATCTTGTGTTTCTGGGCGTAGTGACGGACGACCTGGGTAGCCAAGAACGCGCCGTGGCCGTGGCCGACGAGAATCACCTCCTCGTCCGGGTCGGCGTCGATGTCGACGACGATCCGCAGCCAGTCGTCGGGGGAATAGAGCTTGGCGTTGATCTCCTGTTTGGCCAGTTCAGCCTGGATGCGCTGGAGGCCGTCGGATCGCTCGTCCTCCGTGCCCTGGATGAGATAGACGCGCGGACCGGTGTAGGCCCATTTTTCCGGCTGGTGGCATCCCGCCGCGCCGGCGAGCGCCGCGAGAGCCAACAGGGACAAGACCCGCGGCGCGATGCTTGGGCAGTCGGTCATTGTGGATCCCCCCAAAGTGTCCGCACGGGACAGCGATTGTATGTCGCGCGGCGGCGTGGGATCAATCCGTTGCGGCGAGCCGTCCGATCATGGCGGGCGGGTTAGAGGACGCGGAACCAGAGGGCCTTGAGATAGGCCGACTCGGGGCAGTTGGGCATGACGGGGTGATCCGGAGCGGCGCCGGACTGATCGAAGCGTTGGAGCGAGCGTCCGGCTCTGCGGGCGGCGTGTTGCACGGTTTGGCTGAACTGCTGGTCCGATACCAGGCCGCTGCAACTACAGGTGAGGAAGATGCCGCCGGGATTGACGACCTGCACCGCGAGGCTGTTGAGGTCGTGATACTTGCGGAGGGCCTCGTCGAGTTGGGTCCGAGACGCGGCCAGCTTCGGCGGGTCGAGGGCGACGGCGTCGAAGCGGCGGGCGTTGCCGATCATCTGCCTCAAGTAGCTGAATGCGTCCGCATGGACCAGGTTGATGCGGGTATTGTTGAGGTTTACGTTCTGTCTGGCGACAGCGAGCGCCTCCTCGTCGAGATCGACCGAGGTCACCTCCTTCGCGTCGCCGAGCAGCTTGGCGCAGAGGCCGAAGCCCGCCGTGTAGCAGCAGATGTCCAGGACGTCGGATTGACGGGCGAGCTGGGCGAAACGCAGGCGGTTGTCGCGCTGGTCGCAGAAAAAGCCGGTCTTCTGGCCGGCGGCGACATCGACGTGGTAGCGGACTCCGTGTTCGCGGATGACGACGGGCTTGTCGAGGACTCGCTCCTCGGGCGGGGTTTGGAAGCCTTCGAGGCGCTCGATGGCGGGGTCGGCGCGGACGACGACGCGCCATTCGGCCGAGGCGCGGTCCGGACGGTCCAGGGACCACGGCGCGCCGAGGGCCGACCGAATGAGGGAGATCAGCTGCGCGCGACGTTGGAAGATCCCCAGCGAGAAGAGTTCCAGGACGACGCAGTCGGCGTATCGTTCGGCGATGAGGCCGCTGAGGCCGTCGCCCTCGGCGTGGATGAGCCGGTAGGCGTCGGTGAGCCGGTCGAGCTGTAGACGGCGGCGGAGGTCGATGGCCCGCGCGATGGCGCCTGTCCAGAAGGTCTCATCGATGGGTTGGTCGTCGAGGGTAAGCACGCGGACGACGATGCGGGAGCGGGGGTTGTAGAAGCCGCGGCCGAAGAGCGCGCCGGATTTGTCGTAGAGGTTGACGACGTCGCCGGGGCGGGCCTGGGGATCGGCGGCGCGGACCATTCGTTCAAAGATGAAGGGATGACGGGTGGCAGAGCGCAGAAGGACCCAGGGCGATTCGGCGCCGGTCGGCGCGGCGATCTTCGCGGCGGGGCGGGAAGGCCTGTCGGTCCTTTTGCCGGCGGGGCTCATCGCGGCATGTTGTCTTCGAGGCAACGGCTTGGCAACCTTAGGGATGGAGCGCGGCGAGGATTGTGGGGTATGCCCCCCGGCGGAGCCGGGGCTGAGGGTGCGGCGTCGGCGCGCGTGATTGCACACGGCAGCGTGGGCGTGTTAGCATGATGGCGGATCTGGGGACACACCCACGCCGGGAAGGCGAGCTCCCGAGTGCGACCTGCGAAGGCGATGGTCCGCCGCATCAGGAGCATGGCATTGACCCGACAAGCGAGCGATAGAGGGGCGAGGCTTCGCGCCTGGCGCCTTGTCGGCCTGGCCGCGGCGCTCGTGATTTGGTGTGTGCCGGCGCTGGGGCAGGAGATTGCGCCTGCCGCGAAGAGCCGCAAGGATTGGAAGCCGGAATCGCCGAGCGATCCGCCGCGTCGGCCTGGGCCGGTGAGGACGACGCCGCCGGGTTTCTCGCGGTTGGGGCCTTTCAACAGCGTGCAGGTGAACGTCGACCCGGAAGGGGACAACATCTCCGACGACGCGGCGAACGAGCCTTCCATCGCGGTGGACCCGACCAACCCGAGCCGGATGGCCATCGGCTGGCGGCAGTTCGATTCGGTGCTGTCAAACTTTCGCGAAGGGGGCTATGGGTACAGCGTGGACGCGGGTCGGACGTGGACGTTCCCGGGCGTGCTTCAACAGAACTTCTTTCGCAGCGATCCGGTGCTGGCCTCAAGCCCTGACGGTGAGTTCTATTACAACAGCCTGGAGGCGGGGTTTTTGATCGACGTGTTTCGCTCGACGGACGGAGGCAAGACGTGGCCGGTCAGCGCGCCGGCTTTTGGCGGCGACAAGGCATGGATGGTGGTGGACCAGACCGACGGGATCGGCCGGGGGAACATCTATTGTTCGTGGAGCGTCTTTGCCGGCTGCTGTCAGAACCGAATCTTCACGCGATCGACGGATTGCGGCGTCACCTGGATGGAGCCGATCCAGGTGCCGACCTCGCCGATTTTCGGGACGCTGGCGGTGGGACCGGACGGCGAGGTGTACGTCGCCGGGGTGAACCCCAACGACTTCGGGCAGTTTCGGATCGCGCGATCGACGAACGCCAAGGACCCGAGCGTGACGCCGACGTTCGACCTGACGGCGACGGTGGACATGCGCGGCGTGTTGACCCTAGCGGCGGGTCCGAACCCCGACGGGCTGTTGGGGCAGGTGTGGGTGGCGGTGGACCGGTCCGGCGGTCCGCGAAACGGTTGGGTGTACATGCTCTGCTCGGTGGATCCGCCGAACAGCGATCCGCTGAACGTGAAGTTGTCGCGGAGCACGGACGGCGGGGCGACGTGGAGCACCACGGTGACGATCAACACCGACATGGTGACCGGGACGTACCAGTGGTTCGGAACCATGTCGGTGGCCCCGAACGGGCGGATCGACGTGATCTGGAACGATAACCGGGCCAACCAGTTCCAATTTGATTCGCAGGTGTTCTATTCGTTTTCAGAGGACGGGGGATTCACCTGGTCGGCGAATACGGCGGTCAGCGTCGATTTTGACCCGCACGTGGGGTTTCCCCAGCAGAACAAGATTGGGGACTATTATCACATGATCTCGGACAACGTGGGGGCGAACCTGGCCTACGCCGCGACCTTCAACGACGAGCAGGACGTCTATTTCCTTCGCATCGGCGACTATGACTGCAACGGCAACGGCGTGAGCGATGCCGTGGACTTGTCGAGCGCGGCGGCGACGGACTTCAACGGCAACGCGATCCCCGATTCCTGCGACGGGCTGGGCGACCTGAACTGCGACGATCGGGTCGATCAGCTCGACGTCGGGCCGATGGTCTTGGCGTTGATCGACGGGCCGGCATACGCCCAGCAGTTCCCGGGGTGCCCGTTGCCGAAGCGCGACGTGGACGGCAACGGGGCGCTGGATTCCCGGGACCTACAGGGGTTCGCCTATTTGCTGACGGCGCCGTGACGGCGGCGATTGCACGGCATAGCCTCGGTCCTGTCGGACCGAGGCTATAGCGGTTCCCGATTGAGTGGCCGATGGGGCGTGCGTTTCCATCACCGGCGGGCAAGCCCGTCGGCTCAACGAGGCCCTCGGCCGCATGGTCCACTGAGTCGGGAAACGGCCTAAACGAATTCATCTAGTGAGAAGCGAACGATTCAGACCTCGGCTTCGGTCTGCACGAGCAGGGGCGGCCTCCGGCGTCGGCGGCGCTTCTTTGGAGCGCCGACGATGCGAATCTCAGGGGTGCGCGGCGTCGCGGCAACGGCCAATTCGAGGGCCTCGCCCGCGGTCTTGGCGAAGAGATCGGCCTTCACCTCTTTCCACAGCCCGCTGGCGCGATTGAAGACCCCGCCGGAGACCATGATGTTCATGGTGGGGCAGGCGTTGAGGAGCCGGATGTGGTCGATGAGTTCGCGGACGCCGGGTGCATCGCTCGGTTTGCTGCCGAAGACCATCAGGATGTCGGGTTGGAGCTGGCCGGCGAGGGAGGCGATCTCGTCGTGGGGAACGCCTCCGCCGAGGAAGAAGACGTCCCAACCGTCGGCCTCGAAGAGGTCGGCGCACATCTGGGCGCTGAACTCCTCGGTTTCGTCATCTGCGCAGGTGATCAAGACGCAGCGTTCGATGGCGGGCTTGCGCTCCAGGCGGGTCTGGAGGTGATCGGCGACGGTGCGGTTGATGCGCGTCGCCATGTGTTCGGCGGCGAGGTTGATCCTGTCGTCGCGGTAGAGCTGCTCGACCCGCTCCATCGCCGGCCAGATGAGTCCGTCATAGAGCCTGCGCGGATGGATGCCGTCGTCGAGGGCGGTTCGCACCAATTCGCGGCACTCTTTTCGGCGTCCGCGGAGGAGTGGATCGAGGTATTGCGAGAGCAGGTTGGACATTGACATGCGGCGTGTACTCCATCAATCGGGCGCAGGGCCTGAGCCCAGCGCTCGCGTGGCCGCCGCCGAGCTTCCAGCCGGGGCGAGGCCGAACCAATCCTCAACCGAGGATCAACCCAGAGCCGACATCCAGCCGAGCCCGACAGCGCAGAAAACGCCGCTGCATCCATTCGCGATGGGGGACGGATGCAGAGGTTTGGTTAGTTTGGGAATATTAGTGGCTTTGGATAACATGGCAAAAATAGGATCGGACGGTAAGCCGGGAAATCTTTAGGCGGTTGGATCAAATGACCGGTGGGCGGCAGTTTTTGCGGAGGAAATGACAGGCAGGTTTATAACTATCTGGAATTGAAACCGTTAGGGATGGCCACAATTGGCCCGGGGACGATGGCTTGGACTCGTTTGAGTCTGGGGGCTATTGGAACGACGAGGACGAGCTTGTGACAGGGGCTGTTGTGGGAACCTGAACCTGAATGGATCGAGATGCCTGGGTGGGGGCGGCTGGTCCGACGTTGACCCGCAAGACTCTCCATCCTGAGCTAACTCGTTGTAGCCTGATCTCAAACCGGGCGCGGATAGGGGGAGCGACCCCGCGAGCGATGGCCTCGGCGCGGAAGGTAGGGCCGGCAGTGGAGGCGGGCTGCGTCGCGGCAGGCGAGTCGTCGGCGGCCTGGAGATCGAGGAGCACCTGGCGATCGGCGGGAGATTCGGCATCGATTTGCACGGAGGCGAAGTCGGTGGGTCCGGCCGGCGAGGCGACGAGAGTGTCCGGGAGGAATCCATCGACGTAGTGGGCGCAGATGGACACCCAGGATTCGGCGACCATCCGGACGGCGGCGTTCTCGGTGACGTCCTTGGGGACAGCGAGAGAGCGGCTGGCGAGGACATGCTTGTGGATTTCCTTGGCGGCAGCGAGGGAGACGACCTCGGCCATCGCCTGGTCGTAGGTCGATCGGTTCTCGCCGACGCCCAAGCCGCTGGCCCGAACGGCCTGGGCCTTTTTGATGGCGTCGAGGAGGGCCAGTGCGGCATCCTGCGGCGCAGCGCCGTCGGGCACGGGGGGCTTGACTTCAGTAAAGTGAACGTCTTCGTTGGCGCCGTGTCGGCGCTTATCGTCGCAGGCGGAATGAACGAGCGCGAGAGCCACGGCACAGAGACAGAGATAGATGGTTCTCATGGGTACGCCGGGGCGCATGGGTCGAGAGTGTAGGGCGGTCACAGGGTGGGTGCAACGGTTGCGGGAGGCTTCCGCCTGAGCTAGTCTTTGCGACCGGGGTGAGGCCCGTGCAAAGCACACACGTCAAAGCGCCGGCGATTCTCGAACCGGCGATCAGGCGAATCGGGGAGGAGATATTCGAGCGTGCCGAGGCGGCGGCGGCGCCGATCTTCTCGCGAGAGTATGGGCAGGCTGCCGGCATCCGCTGGCTGGGGTTGGACGAAGACCTGAAGCTGCGGCTGTTCCGGTTCATCGAGGTGCTGCCGTCGCTGCGGCGCTCCGCCGCGATCGCGAGTCACTTTCAGGACTACCTGGCTCGGGAGGATGGGCATCCGCCGCTGCCGGGGCTGCTTCAATTCTTGTTGAGCTATCGCCGCTGCGACTCGATGTTCGCGTCGCTGGTGGCCAAGATCGTGCGTTACGGCGCGACGCAGGGGGCGCGGCAGTTCATCTGCGGCACGACACCGTCCGAGGCCAGCGCCGCGGTGTTGAGGCTCCGCAGGCGGCAGATGGCGTTCAGCCTGGACGTGTTGGGGGAGACGGTGATTGCCGACCGCGTGGCGCGCGACCTGCAACAGTTGTATATCAAGCTGATCGAGGAGGTCGGGCGGGAGGCGGCGGGTTGGCCGGCGTCGCCGGTGCTGGACCTGGCGCCGTGGGGGCCGATCCCGCGGGTGAACCTGTCGATCAAGCTGACCGGCCTGGTGGCCAAGTTCGATCCGATCGACGTCGGGGGAACGTGCACGGCGGTGCTGGACCGGCTGAGGCCAATCTTGCGAGCGGCGCGGCGGTGCGGCGCCTTCGTGAACGTGGACATGGAGCATTACGCGGTCAAGGACCTGACGCTGGAGATTTACCGGCGAGTTCTGTCGGAGGCGGAGTTTTGCGACTGGCCGGACTGCGGCATCGTGATCCAGACTTATCTGCCGGAGGGGGAGCGCGACATGGCGGAGCTGATCGCCTGGGCGCGGGGGCGGGGGACGCCGATCACGGTGCGGCTGGTGAAGGGGGCATATTGGGACGCCGAGACGGCCGGGGCGATTCGAAGCGGCCGGCCGATTCCGGTCTATACGCAAAAGTGGCAGTCGGACGCGGCCTTCGAGCGCGTGGCGGGGCTGATGCTGCGAAACGCGGATATCGTGCGGCCGGCGTTCGCCAGCCACAACGTGCGGTCGATCGCGGCGGTGCTGGCCATGGAGGAGGCGCTGGAGCTGCCGCCGAGGACCGTCGAACTGCAAATGTTGACCGGGATGGGCGATCCGCTGAAGCGGGCCGTGGTGGAGATGGGCCGGCGTCTGCGGGTGTACGCGCCGTTCGGCAATTTGATCACGGGCATGGCCTATTTGATACGCCGGTTGATCGAGAACACGGCCAATGAGTCATTCCTTCGGCAGAGCTTCGGCGGCGATGCCCAGGTCGACAGCCTGCTGATGCCGCCGCGACCGGATGACGCCCAGCATTCGCCGGCGCCCCGGCCGTTCATTCGAGACCCCGACGAGTATTGCGAAATGAACCCATTCGAAAACGCAGCGGAAGCGGATTTTTCCAGGGCCCAGGAGCGCGAGGCGATGTCCGAGGCGCTTGGGTCGGTGCGGGCGCGATTCGGCCGCGGCTATGCGGCAGTGATCGACGGCGCCGCGGTGGAGACGGGGAAATGGACTCGCGTGCTGAACCCGTCGAACCCGGATGAGTGGGTGGGCAGCGTGGCGGTCTGCGATTGTGGGACGGCGGATCGGGCGGTGGACGCGGCGCGGCAGGCCTTCGAGTCGTGGGGGCGGACGTCGGCGGGCCGGCGGGTGGAGATCGTGTCTCGCGCCGGCGAGCTGTTGCACGAGCGCCGATTCGAGATGGCCGCGTGGCTGGTGTACGAGGTGGGCAAGACGTGGCGCGAGGCCCACGGTGACGTGACGGAGGCGGTGGATTATCTGCGCTATTACGGCTACGAGATGGAGCGGCTGTCCAGACGCTCGCGGTTGCGCAACCTGGCTGGCGAGGCGAACGAGTATCTCTACGCGCCGCGCGGCGTGGCGGCGGTGATCAGCCCGGTCTCGTTTCCGCTGGCGCTGTTGACGGGAATGACGGCGGCGGCACTCGCGGCGGGCAACACGGTGGTGGCGAAGCCGGCGACGCGGGCGGGGCTCTCCGCGGCGAAGCTGGTGGAACTGTTGGTCGAGGCGGGCCTGCCGAGGGGCGTGCTGAATTTCGTGCCGGGGCCGGGCGCGGAAGTCGGCGATCACCTGGTGCGACACCCGGACGTGGACATGATCGCCTTCACCGGCTCGAGCGAGGTCGGACGCGGCATCATCGCGCATGCACGCAGCCTGGAAGGGAGACGGTCGAGCTTCATGCACGTCATCGCGGACATGGGGGGCAAGAACGCGGTGATCGTGGACGACGACGCCGACCTGGACGAGGCGGTGCAAGCGACGATCGACTCGGCGTTCGGCTTCTCCGGGCAGAAATGCACGTCGTGCTCGCGGGTGATCGCGCTGTCGGACATCCACGACGAGTTCGTGGCCAAGCTGGTGGAGGCGGCGAGGGGCATCAAGCCCGGTCCGGCCGACCTGCCTGGTACGACGGTCGGTCCGATGGTGGATGCGGAATCGGTGGAGCGTGCCCGGCAGTGGGTCGAGGCGGGCAAGCTGGAGGCGCGGTGCGTGCTGGAGGGTGAGTCGGGCGGCGCAGGCGGGGGGTACTATTTTTCGCCGGTGATCTTCGTCGATGCCGCGTCGGATTCGCGGATTGCCCAGGAGGAGATGCTGGCGCCGATTCTGACGGTCATCCGCGCGGGGAGCTTCGAGGACGCGATCAAGATCGCCAACGGCACGCCGTACGCGCTGACGGCCGGGGTCTTTTCGCGGAGCCCGCGACACATCGAGATCGCCAAGCGTCGACTGGAGGTCGGCACGCTGTACGTCAATCGCAAGACGACGGTGTCGCGTGTGGATCGACAGCCATTCGGCGGATTTCGTCTGTCGGGGCTGGGCACCAAGACGGGCGGTCCGGACTACCTGGTTCAATTCATGCAGGCCAGGACGGTGTGCGAGAACACCATGCGTCACGGCTTTGCGCCGGCCAGCGAGCGGAGCGGCGAGGCCTCACGCACCACCGTCATATACGGCGGGGGGGGCGGCCGCGCGGGCTGAAGCCCGCGGCTCCTTGAGGCGCCGGCGGGCGTAGCCTAACGGCAGGCCGAGGGGGGCAATCGCGGAGCGCACGGCAAGTGCGCTGAGACGATCGGTAAGTCATCAATACACGTCGAGGTCGTCGGCGGAGACGACCTGTCCGTCGTAATGTCGGCGCACCTCCGCGAGCAGATCGTCCTCGGAGACTCCCCAAAAGAGTTGGTGGTAGAGCACGAGTAGGCGGGGCCCGACCCGCTGCGCGATCTTCGCGAGCTCGACCGAGGAGGTGTGAAAGGCGGCGTGATAGCGCTGCCATTGGGGCGGCCGCGTCGAGAAGCCGGTCTGGGAATAGACCTCGTGGACGAGGACATCACAGCCGCGGGCCGCTTCGATAAGTGATTCGGACGGGGCGGTATCGCCGGAGAACACGATGACCCTGTCGGCCGTCTCGAAGCGGTAACCGAAGGCGTGGGGCCATGTGCCGTGTCGCACGGGGAAGGCCTTGACGGTGACGTTGGCGTCCTGGAAGACGACTCCCGGGGCGATGTCGTGGGGGTTGGCCTGCCAGGCGGTCGGATGGATGGGCTGGGTCCCGTCGGTGCGGACGCGGATGTCATCGGCGTAGGCCCTAAGAATGTGAGCGACCATGTCTTTCGTACCGGGCGGGCCGAAGACCTCCAGGGGCTCTGTGCGCTCGAGCACCCAGGGCGTGAAGATCAAGTCGGGCAGTCCGAGTGTGTGGTCGGAATGCAGGTGCGTGATGAAGACGTGACCGAGGCGCGGCGGGTCGAGGACCTCGATGCCGCGCAGGTGGGCGGCGGCGGCGCGGCGGACGACGCCGGTTCCGCAGTCGACCAGGTAGGCATGGCCGCCGGCGATGATGGCCGAGGCGGGACCGGAGCGATCGGGATCGGCGTTAGGCGTTCCGGTGCCGAGGAGGACGAGTCGCGTGGCGGTCGCGGGCTTGGGCTTGTGGAGCGGGTCGGCGTCAAGTGCCGCCGGTGATCCAACGCGCTCGGGGTGGGCGACACAGGCGCCGAGGAGGATCAGCGACGAGGCGGCGCCGGTGATGGCGCCGTAGGACCAGCCGTGTTTTAAGTTCGGTCCAGGCAAGCAAGCGGTTCCACGATTTGCCTAGCCCTGCTTTTTGCTGGTTCCCTTGAGCTTCATGTGGCCTCGCGCGCCGGACTCGGACCAGCACCATTCGACGGTGTTGTCGTCGTCGAAGGTCATGCTGCCCTCGCCGGTCGAGGGGCCGGCCGGACTGGAGCCGCAGGACTTGATGCGCCAGGTTTTTCCTTCGGCGTCGCAGGTCATCCAACCTTCGCCGGCCTCACCCCAGTCGCTGAAGAACCAAGAGTGATACTTACCGGCGTGGGGGTCCCAGGTGATGAGCTCGACGTAGTTCGCCTTCTCGCCGTTGCCGCTGTCGTGCCAGCCGTCCTGGCGGAGGAAGAAGCCGCCGAGGGTCCAGGTGGCGGTGTATCCGCCGGCGAAGGAGGCGGGCATCTCCGCGCCTTCAGGCATCATCTTCTTCATCTCTTCGGGCGAAGGCTGGATCATCTCCGCGGTGCCGGTCCAGGTGCCGATGAATCGCTGAAGCTTGGCCAGCTCGGGCCCGGGGGTGGGCTTCTCCATGGAGTCCATTTGCATTTGGGGCTGTTGACAACCTGCCACCGGGACGAATCCGAGGAACGCGGCCAGAATGAATCGACGCATGGGGAGTTTCCTTTCTCTCTGCTCCGGTGATCGCCGGAGATGTGCCGTGAAGAATCGGAGGCGGATTGTACTCAATGAGTCCACGGATTCCACGGAGGTTCAAATTGGCAGGGTGTGACAGTGACGAATTGGCGGGATCGGGGGAGGCGGCAATTCGGGCTAGTTTTTAAGCCGTTGATTGGCGGTCGGTTACGGAGCCGGCCAAGCGGCCCGTGGCGCGGCACGGGGATTGCCTTTTTTGCCCGGCGGATGGCCACGAGAGGCGTGGTCGCGAGAGTCGATCGGCACTGAAGAGCAGGAGGACACATCCATGATGCTGAATCGGTATGGCATGTTCGCGGTTGATCGGCTGGGCCGGGAGATGGACCAATTGTTCACCACGTTGTTTGATGGAGGTCGGGCGAGCGTGTGGGGGCGGGGCTTTCCGGCGCTGAATGTCTGGGAAGAGGGGGACAACCTGTTCATCGAGGCGGAAGTGCCGGGCCTGAAGCTCGAGGACGTCGAGATCAGCGTGGCCGGCGATGAGCTGACGCTGCAAGGTCGACGCCGGACGGAGCCGGATCAAGAGGCGGCCTACTATCGTCGGGAGCGCAGCAGCGGCGAGTTCGCGCGCGTGCTGAAGCTTCCGGTGGAGGTGGATGCCGAGAAGGTTGAGGCGACGCTCAAGGACGGCATCCTGTCGATCAAGCTCCCCAAGCCCGATGAGGCCAAGCCGAAGCGGATCGTCGTCAAGGGAGAGTAGAGCCGTCGCCGTGTTGACGGTCGGCGGCGTGGAGCCCAGAGGCCCGGGTGTGAGCCCGGGCTTTTTCGCGCGCTAATTCAGAAAAACCCTGAAAGAGCTATCGGCCGCGGCTCGGAGTCAGGGTCGATTGCCGGTCGGGGAAGTCATTCACGGCAAAGATGAGCGCGGAGGACGTCGACGATCCGTTTCGCGGCCTTGCCGTCGCCGTAGATGCTGGCGCCCTTGGACATTCGGCGGTAGGCGATGTCGTCGTCGAGGAGTTCACGGGCGGCGGCGATGATCCGGTCGCGGTGGAGGCCGATCAGCTTGGCCGCGCCGGACTCGACCGCCTCGGGCCGCTCGGTCTCGTCGCGGAGGACGAGGACTGGCTTTCCGATCGCCGGGGCCTCTTCCTGCACGCCGCCGGAATCGGTGAGGATTAGTTGGGCGGCGTTCATGGCGCTGACGAAGCTGCCGTAGGAGAGCGGGGGGCAGAGGCGGATGCGCGGGTGGCCGGCCAGTTCGCGCTCGGCGACTTGTTTGACGTTTGGATTGGGGTGGACCGGGTAGAGAAACTCGACGTCGTCGTAGCGGTCGGCCAGGGCGCGAATCGCCTGACAGATTTCCAGGAAGGGCTCGCCGAAGCTTTCGCGCCGGTGGACGGTGACCAGAATGAGGCGCTTGGCGGGATCTAGGTCGACGCCGATGGGTACGCGCTTTTTGACGGTGGCCAGGAGGGCGTCGATCACGGTGTTTCCGGTCACGTGGATGTGACCCGCGGGAATGCCCTCGGCCAGGAGGTTTTCCCGGGCCCTCTCGGTTGGGGCGAAGTGGAGGTCGCTGAGGCGTGAGGCGAGGGCGCGGTTGATCTCCTCGGGGAAGGGGTATCGCTTGTCGCCGGTCCGCAGACCCGCCTCGACGTGGCCATGAGGGATGGCGCGATAGAAGCAGGCGAGGGCGGTGATGAAAACGGTGGTGGTGTCACCCTGAGAGAGGACAAGGTCGGGGGCTTCGGCGGCCAGAGCCTCGTCGAGGGCCGTGACCAGGCGGGCGGTGAGCTGGGGCAGCGACTGGTTGTCGCGCATGATGTCAAGGTCGAGGTCGGGCTCGATGCAGAAGAGGTCGAGGACCTGGTCGAGCATGTCGCGGTGCTGGGCGGTGGCCAGGACGCGGACCTCTGCCCAGGGCGCGTCGCGGAGGGCGAGGATGACCGGGGCCATCTTGATGGCCTCGGGGCGCGTGCCGACGACGCAGGAGATGCGACGGTGCGTCATGAGCCAGATGATATCGGGCGGTTGTCGGGGCGGACATCGGACCGCGGTGGGGCTCGGGGAAGTCGCCATAGGACGGCCGCGCGGGTTGAAGCCCGCGGCTCTTCGCCTGCCACAGCGCTCAGTCCTCGAGATTCGAATAGATTTCCACGGTGAACGAGCCGTCTGGGGCCTCGAATCGCTTCCAGGAACGGAACGGTATGGGCAGGGCGGAAGCGAATGCGAGGTCTTCGGCGACGAAGCGATTCACGAAGGCGTGGAAAGCGCTGGGGGGTGTCTTGCGGTCGTAGCAGACCAGGAGGCTGGGGGCCTGTGAGGCGACGTCGAGGACGAAGCGCCTTTGGGCCTGGGGCCAACTGAAGTAGGTGCCCCAGTCTATGGACGCCTTCAGGCCGCGAACAGTCCGCATCAGGTTGAGCCAGGGGACGCTGATCTCGGCATAGTTGTTCATGACGTAACAGTTGGGGAGGGCGCTATCTCGGCGAAGGGCCTCGATCTCGTCGAGGACCCATTGGGCGGGGCGAGAATCCAACTTTGTTCGCCGACCCCACTCAGGGCAGAGCGAAGAGGCGATGCGGCGATTGAATGCGGACATGTCCCACAAGCCTGTGTCGGAAAAAGCCGCTCCACGGAGCGCCACCCATTGAATTGCGACCAGGCCGACGAGTGCGAGACGGAGTCGGGCGGCGAATGGCCGCAGTTCAACCGCGCCCAGCAGGACGACGACGCAGATGGCGAGGGGCACCAGGGCGGGGATCAGGAGGCGTCGCGAGACGTTGGGGGAGCTGACGGCGCCGGCCACGAGGGGAAGGCCAGACAGGAAAAGCGAGAGCAACAGGGGGATCAAACCTAGTCGGCGCTTTGAGTCGGTGGTCATTGCGCGGAATGGCAGCAGGGCGAGCGTGGTGAGGATGAGGATGCAGAGGCTGAGGCCCAGACCTTCCCAGAGAATGGCGTTTGCCCAGGCGGACATGATTTCGCCGCGTGACTGAGGCTCCCAGGTGTTGAATTGATAGGCACTTTGAATGTATGTGAGGGCCTCGCGCCAGTTGGTGACGTACCAAACGGACGACACCGCGGCGGCGACGGCGAGCGCAATGCCGGTGAGGGCGAGCCGGCGCTGCCAGGTGGCCGCGCCGCCGGCTCGGCCCGCGACTAGCCAGACGAAGACCGGTCCGGCGAGCAGGACAGGGAAGGTCGCCTTGGACAAGATTCCGAGGCCGCCGAGGAGTCCTAGCAGGGCCGCTCGGCGATAAGAAAATATTTCGCTCGGCCAGAACATCACCGCGAACGCGCCGACGACGAGCAAGGTGATGATCGCTTCGGGGTAGACCGCGCCCGAATAATGTTGAAACGATGGGACCGCTCCGATGGCCAGCAGGGCGAAGACGGCCGCGCGGGGCCCGGCAATCCGGCGGAGGAGGGCCCAGGTGATCGTCAACAGCGAGGCCACGGCGAGGCCGGAGACAAGGCCGAGAGCGGTGGCGACCGCCGGTCTGCCGACGAGGAGCAGTCCGAGGGAAAGGGCGTTGACGTAAAGCGGCGGCTTGGCGTAGTGCTGATCGTTGGCGATGGTCAGCGGCCAGCGGAGGAGGCCGCGGTCGATGAGGCGGTCGTAGGTCTCGATGGCGAATTGGACGTATTCGCATTCGTCATAGACGAGGGCGCCGAGGCCGCCATCCATCACGCGCCAGGTGACCGTGGCGGTGGGGATGGCGATCAAGCAGGCGACGAGCGCCCATCGGGCGATGGCGGGGGCGATGCCCTGGCGATTTGGACGGGCCGGCGGCAGTTGTTGGGGGAGGACATCCATGCCGGGAGGATAGCGGAAGGGGGTCAAGTTGTGACCTTGCCGGCGTTCGGCGCGGCAGGTCGGTCCGATAGCCGGACGGGTGGTCAATGACAGAAGCTCACAGCCTATAAAGGTATCCGCCTTGGCCGCGGGTCGGGCTCGATGTGAGACATCGCGCGCGTTGGTGGGTTTGGATTGACTCGGCGCAGGCGTCGTGCGTATGGTTTGATGAGTGGGTGATCGAGGGGAAGGCGGCCGTCGCCGGCACGGGGGAGTCAATTCGGCGGCGCCGCTGATTGCGACATTGGCTTACTGTACCCCCGCAAGGTTGGGCGCCCTGCCCGACCTTCAATGCCCCGCCGCGATTGACCGCCCAATCGGTCGCGGCAAGATCGCGTTGCGCTCCCGCCAGGCGCGGGACGTGACGCGATTCTATTTTTACTTCGTCGGGCGAGCGCTTTTCAACGCGGACAAAGGGAATCAGTCATCGCCAAACGGCAAGCCGCGGGCGGCGTTGCTCGCGCTGCGCGAGGGGGGATTTGACAGCGGCGCGAGCGACGGCTAAGACTCAGCCGCCGAGTTTAATTGCGCCCCCATCGTCTAGTGGACCAGGACACCGGCTTTTCATGCCGGCGACAGGGGTTCGAATCCCCTTGGGGGTATTCATTGCTTGCTCTCTCCGTCGCCGCTGCAAACCCAATACTCGACAGCCGCCGTCAGGGGCCCCTCAATCCCCGCCATGCCGGGCCAACAGCTCACGCCGATCGAATTCGTCGCCAATTGGTCCCCTGTGGAGCTGTCCGAGCGGGCCGCGAGCCACGAGCATTTCATCGACCTATGCCGGATGCTCGGCCAGCCGGCAGACCTATGGCAGTCCGCGGGTTCACGCGGCTATCAAGGCCCAGGGCGTGTCGTGTTGCGTGAACACGGTGGCGAGAATCATGCGTGAAGACGGGCTGAAGGCCAGGCCCCGGCGCAGATACAAGGCCACCACGGACTCGGCGCACGGTCTGCCGGTGGCCGAGAATCTGCTGGCCCGTGACTTTGCGCGCGGCGGCCCGAACCAGGTGTGGATCAGCGACATCACCTTCATCCCCACAGAGGAGGGTTGGTTGTATCTGGCCACGACGTTGGATCTGTATTCGCGACGGATCGTGGGCTGGTCGATGGGCGAGCGGATGACCCGCGACCTGGTGATCGAGGCCTTGCGGATGGCGGTCGCGCCGCGGAAGCCGCGGCCCGCGACTTCGGCAAGACCTTGCTGGTGCTCGACGCCGTCACCGGCGGCGATGCCGCGCGCCTCTATGAACGCCTCGGCTGGGTGCGGGTCGGCGAGATCCCCGGCTACGCCCTGATGCCCATGGGCGGCCT